>Ga0209400_1001074_pt1 | contig 23151 bp, 33 predicted proteins | sample M_130807_EF_Meta_FD_187313 | JGI IMG/M metagenome (GOLD analysis project Ga0209400, IMG submission 187313) | Freshwater microbial communities from Lake Montjoie, Canada to study carbon cycling - M_130807_EF_MetaG (SPAdes) (version 2) | ecosystem: Environmental > Aquatic > Freshwater > Lake... | reverse complement strand
AAGTAAAGAAAGTAGTTCAAGAATGTATGACAACTACTGAAGGTTGGGATGTTCCACTAACTGCTGGAATAGATGGTCCACTAGAGAACTGGGGACAAAAGTACTGATGAAATATATAGTTTCTGTAGATCCTGGTAAGGCAACAGGAGTTTGTTTAGTTGAGTGGTCTGGCTTGCCAGAAGAGGCTCCAGTAGTAAAAATGTCAGCAGAGGTTGACCCAGAAACATTTGCTTCTTGGATAGACACGGCTATGTCTATTGCTTTTTCCTCGGCTGCCTCCTACGATAATGTTTTGGTGGTTTGTGAGCGATTTGTTATTACTGCTCAGACGGTGAGAAACTCGCAAGCGCCATTTAGCCTTGAACAGATAGGGGTTTTAAAGCATATGTGTCGAACTAAGGAATATGACCCTGAAAAAATCATTTTTCAGTCCCCTGTAGATGCTAAGACAATGTTTCCTAATGATGCTTTAAAGAAGTTAGGCACTTGGCATAAAGGCGGAGAAGGCCATGCAAATGACGCTATACGACACGCCCTTTTAAAGTTGGTTAAGAGCGGTTGGAAGCCATTAGTTCTGTTAAAATAGGTATGGACAGAAAAAAATAATCTAAAAACTATTTCAGTCCATATATAAGTAAGGGGTCAAAGTGGCAGTATCTGTAGATATAGATGCCCAAGGCGAACACATCCTTATAAGTGCTGACTGGCGCTACAAAGAACTCTGTAAAAGCCTCCCAGGAGCCTCCTGGAGCGCTTCTGAGCAGGTTTGGAGAGTCCCCCTAAGTTGGACAACCTGTTTAGCCTTACGCTCCACTTTCCGCAGTGATTTAGAGATAAAGCCTACTTTAGGCGCTTGGGCAGCCAATCAATTAGAGACAAGAATTACCCCAGCCAATAATTTAAGAGAGTTAGAGACCTATGAAGGCGATGAGGTGCTATTCCCTCATCAAAGAGCAGGAGTTGCCTTCCTAGCAACCGCTAAAAGAGCCCTTCTAGCCGATGAACCTGGCTTAGGAAAGACTGCTCAGGCTATTAGAGCCCTAAAAGAGTTAAACGATAGAGGAGAAGAGGTTTTTCCTATTCTTATTGTCTGCCCTAACACTTTAAAGAATAACTGGGCAAGAGAGTTTGCTAGATGGTGGCCAGATGTAACTACTCAAGTTATTAAAGGATCTGCTGTTCAACGCAAAAAACAATTTGAACAACCAGCGCAAATTTTTATTATCAACTGGGAATCTTTACGGTCTCATTCAAGACTTTCTCCTTATGGATCTATCTCTTTAACAAGATGCCGTGCTTGCGGTGGTCAAGATGAAAAGATTAGCGAGAATCGTTGCGAAGTACATTTAAGAGAGTTAAACAACTTTAAATTTAAAGCAGTAGTTGCAGATGAGATTCATAGAAGTAAAGATCCCAAGTCAAAACAATCTCGTGCTCTTTGGTCTGCCTCTGGCACTTCTGAGATTCGCTTTGCACTAACTGGAACACCTATTGCTAACAATGTTGTAGATCTTTGGTCAATACTTCACTGGATATCTCCAAAGGACTGGCCTAGCAAGACAAAATGGATTGATCGAATGGTTGATGTAATGCTTAATGCTTTTGGTGGAATGATGGTTCTAGGAGTTAAGCCTCAGATGCAGGACGAGTTTTATAAGAGCGTAAATCCATACATGAGACGCATGCTTAAAAAGGTTGTGCTACCAAACCTGCCTCCAGTTCTAAAAGAGCGTAGAGATGTAGAGATGTCTACTAAACAGAAAAAAGCCTACGAGCAGATGAGAGACTTAATGATCTCTGAACTTGAGTCTGGGGATACTCTTGCAGCACCTAGCGTTCTAACTCAAACAATAAGACTTCTTCAGTTTGCTAGTTCTTATGCAACTATTGCCACCAATGAAGTAACTGGTGAGCCTAGAGCAGTGCTCGATGCTCCTTCATGCAAAATTGATGCTTTGATGGATGATATTGAAAACGGAGACTTTGGAGATGACTCTGTAGCGGTAAGCGCCGTCTCTAAACAACTTATTAATCTACTGAGCGCTGAGTTAACAAAGAAAAAAATTTCTCACGGGTTAATTACAGGCGATCAAGATGAAGATGAACGTCAGAAGGCTATTGACGATTTTCAGTCTGGAGCAATAAAATGGATTCTGTTTACAGCTCAAGCGGGAGGAGTTGGAATTACACTAACTTCTGCTCGTCGTCTGATAATGCTTCAAAGACCTTGGTCTTTAGTTGATTACAAGCAAGTATTAGATCGCGTACACAGAATTGGAAGCGAAATACATGACTCTATAGTAATTACCGACTATGTTACGGAAGGAACTATAGAAGAGAGAGTTATCCAAGTTTTAGAAACTAAAGCCGATAACTTTGAACAAATTGTTAAAGATAAAGATCAACTTCTAAAACTACTACAAGATGATAAGACAGGAAACCTATGAGTGGAGTCATAAGACTATCTAACTCGGAAATACAGACATTTAAAGATTGTCGTCGTCGTTGGTGGCTAACTTACTACCGTGCATTGAAACCTAAGCATCAAGATATGACTGGTCCACTTGCTATGGGAAGTAGAATCCACGCCGCTCTAGATGCTCACTATGCGAAGGGTGTTCCTCTACTAACTGCGCACTCTGAATTAATTGAACAAGATAAACAACTTTTACTACAAGATTTTAGAGATGTATCTAACCTTGAAACAGAAGGAGAGTTAGGTCGCATCATGCTCGAAGGTTATGAGCAATGGGTAGAAGAGAATGGTATTGATGCAGAACTTGAGATGATTTCAACTGAAGAAACAATTATTGCTCCATTGTTTAATGGTGAAGTAGAACTTCAAGGAAAACTTGATATGCGTGTTCGTCGCAAAGCCGATGGCGTAAGAATGTTCCGTGACTTTAAAACTGTAGGAGGCTCTTTGTCTGAGTTTGCAAATATGGCTCACATGAATGAGCAAGTTATGACATACATGCTTTTAGAGTCTACTAAGACAGATGAGAAAGAAAGAAGTGAAGGCGGAATATTTACTCTTCTTAAAAAAGTTCGCAGAACTGCGGCTGCTAAACCTCCGTTTTATGATCAAGTAGAGATTCGCCATAACATATTTACTTTACGTTCCTTCTGGAATAGAATTCACGGAACGATTACAGATTTAATGAGAGTAAGACAGGCGTTAGATGCTGGTGAGAGCCATGCGTTTAATGCTTATCCAAAACCAAGTCGTGACTGTAAATGGAAATGCCAATTTTTTACTATCTGCCCAATGTTTGACGACGGAAGCGCCGCTGAACAAGCACTTAGTGAAATGTATGAGGAGACTGATCCTTATGCATATTACGACACAGACAAAAAAGGAGGCGAGTGACGTATGAGTGAGATCCAACGCTCTCTTACGGTTATGGTGTACGGAGAAAGCAAGGTAGGTAAATCTACTTTTGCTGTAACTGCTCCATACCCACGACTCATGCTTGACGTCGAGGGTGGGCACCGATTCCTACCTATCGTTGTTAAGTATTGGGATCCTCTTCGCGAGGAACCACCAATCGCTGATGGAACTTGGGACACTGTTGTAGTTACAGTTCGTGACTATGACACTGTTATTAAGGTTTATCAGTGGTTACAACTTGGAAAGCATCAGTTCAAGAGTTTAATTATTGACTCAATATCTGAACTGCAAGTTAAATGTATGGATAGCATCGCAGGCACAGAACAAATGAAGATGCAACAGTGGGGCGAACTTCTTCGTCACATGGGTGGGCTTCTTCGTGATCTTCGCGATCTAACTATGCATGCTACAAATCCTCTTGAAGCAGTTGTACTAACTGCTATGTCAAGAACAAGCCAGGATGGAAGACACCGTCCGTATCTACAAGGTCAACTAGCAATTCAAGCACCATATTTTTACGACATTCTTGGTGCGTTGACAGTAGAGCAAATGGCAAATCCAGATCCACTACAGCCTCCTTATAAAGTAAGGCGTATGTATGTGGAAAGAACAAACGATTATGAGGCTGGCGAGCGAGTACAAGGTCGTCTAGGTTCTATAGTCGAGCAAGACAAGTTATCAATTGAAGTAATGCTTAATACCATTTTTGGAACTAAGCAAACTACTCAAGACAAAACCACTAAAGAAAAGAAAGAGGTATAACAAATGAGTACTCTAAATTGGGGTGACCTCATCAAAGAAGCAGGCGAATCAGGTAATTATGATCCGCTTCCAGATGGTGATTATGATGTTGTAGTCGTAGAGGCTACGCATAAAATGACACAGAGTGGCAAAACAATGTTCTCTGTAAAAGCGCAAGTTGAAGGTGGCGCTCATAACAAGCGTCTTGTCTGGGACAACTTAGTTGTTTCTCCAGATAGTCCTGCTGCTCTTGGTATCTTTTTCAAGAAGATGCATGCTCTTGGTGTACCTCGTGATTACTTCTTACAGCAACCAGCGCCAACCAATGCTCAAATTGAGCAAATAATTTCTGGTAAGCGTTTCCGTGCTCAAGTTGGAACACGTACATGGAATGGTTCTAAGAAGAATGAAATCAAGAACTACTACCCAAATACTGCACAAACTTCTGCAGCATCCGCTCCAGTTGCTGCTGCACCAGCGCCAGCACCTGCTCCTGCACCAGCGCCAGCACCTGCTGCTGCTCCTGCTGCTCCGTTCTAAATAAAAAATAGAGTTTACTAGATGTTGTTGTTGTTCAGGGGAATTAACAACAACATCTAGTAACCATCTTAGATATAAGAGGTTTATATGAAGGTATTAATTACAGGATGCACAGCCTCTCATGCATCCAAAAATACAAACGAAAAAGTTCCTTCATTTGCTGGAAATATTAATAATGCTTTAACTGAATTAGGTTTTGATGTTACTTGGGAAGATCCTTCAGTAACTATGACTAAAGATTATTTATCTCAATATGACGCCATTTTGGTGGGTATCGCTAAGCCAACAGGTATTGCGTCCCACAGGGCATACGGCGCTTTATCTGTAATAAATCACGCTAGTGATCTAGGAACTCTTTCTCTCTTTATAGACACGATAGACCCTCACAAACTGTACTTTAGTTTAGGAGACATATACAGAAAACCAGAATCTTTCTTTGGCAGTTTCTACTCTAAAAAGCGAGAGTACAAATTAGCCTTAGAGCCTAAAAACTATAAAAACGTAATAGAGGGTGCTAGAAAACTTTATGGCGGTGCTTGGCCTAAAACAATTATTCCGTCCTACCCTTGGTCTACTGAAGAGGTAGTTACTAAATACATACCTAATATAAATAAAACAAAATTATTCTTAGTTAACCCAGACGCTTACCTTCTAGAGATTAATAACCCAATACACAACTATGCTGACGGAAGTTATTGGTGCATAGATAATCCTAAGACCGATTGGTATCGTAAAGTGTCTCTTTCTCTATCTAACCCACAGGTTAACTACAGAGCAACTAAGTGGGAAGGCAATAAAGACATATTGACTAGAATATCTAGTTCAATGGGAGTTTTAGTTTCAGTTTATAAATCTGGAAATCCTTGGTGGTTTCCGACTTTATCTCAAGCGCTTTACATAGGAGTACCTGCAATTACTGATTGGAGGTTAACTACGTATATGGGTCCAGAATGGTCAATGCTTCCAAACGCTATAGAGGAGATGAGCCCTATTGAAAGAGTGGAAGTATCTAAGAAACAGAAAGAGTCTTATATTCAAAATATACACTCATGGGAGAGTGTAAAAGAAAATATAGGAAACATACTGCTACAAAAGTAATAAACAAACTAACTAGGAAAGGAACAAAAATGGCTGATGTAGATATCGCCTGGGTAAAAGAGCAACTGACAAAAAACAAAACCAGAAGAATTGTTGGTGACTCTGTTCTAACTCTTCTCAAGTCTTGGGAAGATGTAAAGGAAAAGAATAAAGATCAAAAAGTTGACTACTCTAAAGATATTATTGCTATCTTTGCTAAGTTGTCATTGGGGCACGCTCTTGTAAAGGAAGAAAAGGGCGAGACTTGGGTTCAAGTAACTCCTGGCTCAATTGTTTTGGCAGATTACGTGCGAATAAAGTCTGATGCTTTTGATAATAAAAGCGGTAAAGACTTTAATGGAAGGAGAGGTCGGGTTGTAGGAATTCGTTATGGAGATATTATTATTAAAAGCGATGATAATAAAGCTCCTCTTTTAGAAGGAGTTCACTTAAGACCAGATCAATTAGAGAAACGCTTGTAACTTGAAAACAGTTACATATAAGTTCTCTGTAGTTGGGAATAATCATCAAGAGATTATCGACAATATCAAAGAAGAAATATCTTTGTACCTTGCCATAACCTCTGATGACCCACTAAAATATGTTAATTATGAGGTGACTATTGACGGCACCTCTGATAAAAATCTTCCCAAAAAATACAATGCTCAAGTGATAGCGAGGATAAAAGATGACATCAGGTAACGAAGAAAAACCAACAACTAATGAACCTACTACCTTACGAGTTGAAGCGCTACGGGAAGCCGCCAGAATTATTTCTGGGGAGCGCAACAAACAGTACGGAAATCCTGAAGACAATTTTGAACGAACAGCAAAAATTTGGTCTGTAATTCTAGGTATTGAAATTACCAATGAAGATGTTGCAATGATGATGGTTGGTCTTAAAGTGGCTAGGTATGCTTCTAAGTCTGGATTTCAACCTGACACTTGGGTTGATATTGCTGGTTATGCTGCATGTGGTTATGAGGTCGGGAACTTGGAGAATAAACAAAAGTAATTTGTAAGTAAATAACCCGATAATTAAACTTTAAAAGGAGAGCCAAGTGTCTCGTGGACCATGGGAATTTGAAGAACCGTTATGCGCAGAAGTTGGTGTAGAGATATTTTATACTGATGATAAAGATGAAAAGAAAATTGATTCAATGAGTACATATGCTATGGCAAGCTCCATATGCAAACAATGTCCTCACAAAGCCGAGTGCGCTGACTGGGCTATTAGAAATGAACTGTTTGGTTTTTGGGGAGGACTAAGCCCTAAAGAAAGAACTAATATAAGAAAGCATAAAAGAATTCCTGTAAATATAGATTTAAAACAAATCTAGAATGGGAAATACAACTAGAATTGTCCTACTAGATACGCCTCAAGAAAGGCTATGTATGGAAGACAGTTCAATGGTTAGCCCTATGGCTCTTTGCGAGTTGTGCTGGATGGAAGAGCATTCCAAGTGGGAGCCTCAGAGCGTCAATGAGGATGGCAACATCCTTGTAAAACTTGTTGGTGTAGATATGCCAACAATAATAAACACTGGCTCTGTAGACGTCTGCTGTATGTGTGGATCAGTAACTATTGCTGGAATATATGAGTTAAAGAAGCAAGAAGAAATATACTTTACCAATGATGAGTTTTCAAAGGATTTCGAGTTTAACTTTTACTCTACAGAAGACGAATAGTCTTTAAAAAATTAATGAAAAAAGACACAAGACCTGGGGAAGAACTTTGGTGTGAGTGGAGTGGCTCTGGCTATAGTAAAAACAATCCTGACTCAACCGTTTATTACACTTTAGATCATGTAGATATGGATAACGATCTTGTTTCTAGAGCATTAGCGTCTGCTATTCAAAGAGATGGAGTTGCTGATTCTTTAGGAGATAGTTTTAAATTAATTGAAAATTGTCAAATAATTAGGGGCTGGTGTGGCATTCTAGAGGAAGAGTTTGAGTACGTAGTGTGCGACGAAAACTCTGAGACCGAGTATGGTGATATAGTCGAAAATATTGAATTAACTACATGGATAGAAATATAGTAAATATAGTGTTTTAGTCAGTAGATTTATAGTGCTTTAGTTTAAAATAGAGTGTATGTGGAAACCAGCAGAAAGCCTCAGATGGCAGAGTGAAGCCTTATGCGCCAAACCATCAAATAAAAAATATTTAGACTGGTTTTTCTCTAAAGATTTTTCTGAAAAGTATGATGCTAAAAATTTATGTTTTTCATGCCCTGTAAGAAAAGATTGTTTACAGTGGGCTCTAGAGCACAGACAAATTTGGGGAATATGGGGAGGCAAAGATGAAATTGAAATTCGCAGGACTCTTTCAGTTTCATATCTTGGAGAAGAGACTCGACGCCGTAGATATCCCAACTGTCCATTTTGTACCGCAAGACCTGGCAAACTAGAAACATCTATAGAGAAACTATCAACAACTGGAAGATGGACTACAGCAAAGATTGTTACCTGTACCGAGTGTGGATTTGCTTGGAGAAGTAGAACTAGCGCCAACGCAGTAGAGGCATACAAGGCTGAGAAAATTGATAAAGCAGCCAAGTTAGAGAAGAAAAAAGAGAAACTTAAGAAGAAAAACAAGCGTAAAAAAGCAGTTTCATAGCCTACTTGCTATTTGCTAGCCTACCTACTAGTATTGCCTCTCAAGAGACAAAATGACTAGGAGCAAGAATGTTAAAGAATAAAGTACGTATATTAGGTTTAGCCACTGCGCTAACACTTATTGCCAGCCCAGCTTTTGCTGGATGGGTAGCAGACATAGATGCGCAAAGCACAGTATCTCGAATGAAGTCTGAAGATTTACTTCAGGTAAGAGCAGATGGTTACTTTGCAATCACTCTAGATGAAATTACATCTACACCTCAGATGTCAGGCTTAACACCTGCCCCAACTGCGAAAGCAAAGTATGCAGTTATTGTGGATGGTGTTGTTGATCGTATTGTTACTTGGGATGGGTACTCACCAAACCGTGTAATTGATTCATATGGAATTATTGTAAAACTTCCTGCTAATGCTGGCGTTAAATATGTTGATTCAAATGGTGTAACTCGCCTTAAGCCAATTACTCAAGGCTCGATAGTTTCAGTATATGTAGCACCTGACGTGAAGGTGACTCCTACATATGGGATCACTCAACTATCTCCAGTGACACTTCCTACAGAGCCAACTGATCCTGTTGTGGCACAAGCAAATTCACCTGTAGTTACAACTCAGGTACTTAATGCGGATAACTCAGTCGCAATGACTGTTGATGTTACTGGTATTCAAGACCTACCATCTACATCAGTTGTTTCTGTTTACACAGTTACTGATGGTCGCTCAACTACTTCAGTCGGGCTTGCGCAAGGTTCAAGCACAGTGACTATTAACAATCTTCCACAAGATCAGAACGTCACAGTTAAAACAGTAATTCGTGATACTTTGACAAATACTGAGACTGTAATACTAAACCCAGTAGTTGCAACTGTTGCTTCTACTGCGCCAGCACCAACGCCAGCCAGAAGTGATACCACAGATAGAGCAACTATTACTGCTCCATCTATTGCTTCTCGAGTTGTAGATGCCTCAGGTGCCCTGTCTGTGGCTATTGCAATGCCTGCGGTTCCAAACTTTGATGCAAGTAAATCTTGGGCAACTCTTATTGTCCGCGATAATAAGTCTGGATCAACTACTGCAATTGGAACAGATGGCTCTGCTCAGACTCTAAATGTTGGATCTCTTGGAGCAGGTCGTGATTACACCGTTTCAGTTGTAGTTAGAGATCTTGCTACGGGACAAGAGACCGTGATCAAAGGTGAGGGCATATCTAAGTAATACAACATCTAAAGTAGGGATCACTTGTAGAGAGTGATCCCTATTTTTTATGTATTCCGTGTTAAAATTAAATTATGACTCGCTCAGTTATCTTAGTTCCATCTAGAACTAGGCCCAAAAGGTTTGTTAGAGCAGTAAATTCTCTAAGACAACACACAACTGTTTCAGACATAGTCGCTTGCTTAGATGAGGATGATCACGCTTTATATCCGAGGATGCAGGGTATTAAGTATGAGATAGGACCTAAACCAGAGCAGTTGGGTGTTAATGAAAAACTAAATCGCATGGCAAATAAGTACATGGATGAGTATGACTACATTCTTTGGGCAGCCGATGACACGACTGTTATGACACCCAAGTGGGATGAAAACCTTATTAATGCAATAAAAGATGTACCTATGGGCATCTCATACCCAGATGATCTGGCTCAAAGGGCTCTTTTACCCAGCAACGGAACTTGTTTTGATTCAAATATTGTAAAAACACTTGGATACCTAGCCCCTCCTGAGTTATTACATCTATATATAGATAATTTTTGGAAACTACTGGGAGATGCTATGCAGACTCTTAGATACTGTCCTGAAGTTATCCTAGAACATCACCACTACGCTGTTCGTAAAGCACCTGTTGATGATTTATATGATGCAATAAACTCTCCTTGGATGTATGAGAGAGATAGAAATGCTTTGGCTAGATATAAAATGACAAATTTTCAGAGTGATATTACAAAACTAAAAGAGGCAATTAACAAATGAAAGTATTAGTAACTGGTGTAGCAGGGTTTATGGGCAGTCATCTAGCAGATGCTTTTCTTGCTAAAGGCTATGATGTTATAGGAATAGATAATTTACTAGGTGGGTATGAAGAAAATGTGCCTTCAGGCGTTGATTTTTATAATATAGATTTAGATAATTTAGAACTAATCCAACCTCTTTTTGAAGATGTAAATTTAGTGGTTCATACTGCATGTACTGCCTATGAAGGTCTCTCTGTATTCTCTCCATCCCTAGTTGTTAGAAATACCATGCAAATAACTACAAACATAATGAGTGCTTGTGTAAAAACTAATGTTAAAAAAATTGTTCATCTATCTTCTATGGCAAGGTACGGCACTCAGGATGTAGTTCCCTTTGTTGAGTCAATGACCCCTAAGCCTCAGGATCCGTATGGAATTGCAAAATACGGGGCTGAACTTATGATTAAAAATATTGCAGATACTCACGGGCTAAATTACGTAATACTGGTTCCACACAACATTATTGGCCCTAGACAAAAATTTGATGACCCCTACAGAAACGTAGCCTCAATTATGATAAATAGAATGCTTCAAGGTAAGCAACCTATTATCTATGGAAACGGCGAGCAAAAAAGATGTTTCTCATTTATGCAAGATGTCACTGACCCACTTATGATTGCATGTGAGACCGATGTTGCTGATGGGCGAATTGTTAATATTGGCCCAGATGAAGAGTTTGTTACTATAAATGAACTAGCCCAGAAACTATCAATAATTCTTGATTTTAAGTTAGAGCCAATTTATATGCCAGGAAGACCTCAGGAAGTTTTTCACGCTAACTGCTCAGCCAATCTTGCAAGAGAACTTTTGAACTATAAAACTACTACCTCATTAGAGTCTGGATTAGTAGAACTAGTAAACTGGATTAAATCTAAGGGCGCTAGGGAGTTTAACTACCACCTACCTCTAGAGTTTGTTACTGATAAAACTCCAAAAACATGGACAGACAGGCTTATGTAAAACTAGTAACAGATTTATATTTTTCTGTTCTATTTTTTTCATTTTTTAAATAATTAAACCACCACCTAGAGGCCCCAAGATTCTCACTCAAGGTTAGAACTCCATATATAGTTCTGTTATCTAGGTACTGAGTAATTCCTTTATTTCTAGCAGAGTTAGAAAAAACCATATACTCCCAGCGGTCTGACTGCTCTAAATAGGTAAGTTCAGATAAATACTCTCTTTTAATCAGATAAGTGCAGTGAACGCACATGCATTCAATTAACCCTTTTACCTCTTGATTTAAAATTTTGTAGTAAAGGTCTTCTGCAATAATTGACCCGAAGTCATCTACTTTATCGTGATAGTTTGAGTAGTACCTACTCATATGACCTTCTCTCTTAGCAGCCTCTACAGGAGTATCAGCGTTCTCTCCAAGAGCAACTGCATACCTTAAAAATGGAGCAACTATAGGTAAGTCTAGTTTTACTAACTCTTTAAGAGTTTCTGGGAATAAGAAGTTGTCTGTATCTACTACAAAATAATATTCACAATCTGTGAGCAAGGCTTGATTCATACTCTCTTGACGAATTTTTCCTAGAACCCTGAACCTTTCTCCATTCCAGAAATGAACATCGTACTGCTCTACCTTCTCTGGCACATCTTCGCTGTTATAGATTAATCCTTTATATTTATCCCCGTACTCCTTTACCCACTCTTCTAAAAGTTGTTTTGTGTTATCTGTGTTGTTATTAGTTCTGATGTAAATAAATATGTTTTCTTTAGGGTAATCCCAGTCGTTTAGACTTTCTAAAAATAGTGGAAGAACGGCTTCTTTTTGTTTTACAAGAAGGGCTAAGAATACGTTTGGCTGTGTCATTAAATACCCTGCTTATAGAAAACCATATTGTTTATTAATCTAGTTTCACTTGGGTTTCCTTTAAGGGCTTTCTCCCCATACTCTACTGCTTTTTCTTTATCTCCTAGATTGTGAGCAGATAAGGCTCTCATATCATCTAGCATCCAGTTCCATAGCGCTTCAGATGATAAATAATGTTTAGTTGGTTCACACTTAGCAACTAACTTACAGGTCTCCCAGACGCCACCCCAGTCAGATTGTTCATAGTAACAACGTACTTTTTCATAATAAGCCTCACCGCATGGATCAATTGATATTGCTTTATCTGCCCAAGTATGTGCCTCTTCAAGTCTTCCTAAGTTTCTACATGCTTCAGATGCAAATCTACAAACTGCTGCACGCTCTATATACCAGTCTTTACTAAAATCAGTAACCTTTTGAGCACTACTTATCACTAACTCCCACATTCTGTAATAGTAATACTCACGGCAAAGGTAGACCCAAATTCTATGGTCTTCGCCAAACTCTTTACTTGCTGCCACAAGCATTGTCATATACTGACCACGAGATTTTGTATTATCTGGCTTGTGATACATCTTGGTAGGAATAGTGCAACTCATTAAGGGAGTATCAAGGGAAGGAACAAATACTTCATGAATAGGATACTTCCAATAAATTCCATCTCTAGCGTGCAACCTAGCACCAAGCCAAGTATGACCAGTATCAAAATCACACCAGCCTTTATTAGCACCAGGTGCCCAGTGTTCTTTTACTTTTTTAAAAAAGTCTTCATCTACTGTTTCATCTAAATCTAAACTTAAACATAAATCTATATCTGCTGGTAGTAGGCTCTGAGCAGTATTTCTTGCAACATCAAATCTCCAAGGCTTTACACTTATTTCATAGACAATAATGCCATTACTTCTTAATATCTCAATCGTTTTGTCCGTAGATCCTGTGTCACATACCAATCTAAAATCTGCATCTTTAGTAGTATCTGCCCACCGCTGAGCGTGCTTCTCCTCATTTAGGGCAATAGCGTAGGCGGCAACTTTCATAATCTAACTATACCATTTCTGGCATATCTATCCTTTAATGGTAAAAGTGTGTCTTATTCTTATTAAATCTTTGATCTGACCAGTAAAAGTACGGTTTAACTTTACGTTTATACACAGGTTTTCTGAACTTTAGATGTCTTAAAACACGAGGCAATATTTTCCTGCCCACTCTACTCTTTGAGCAGTAGAATGACTTACTAGAACGCCCTGTAGATCCGTGGTCGCTCAGAGACTCTTCCTCCTAAGCCCTAGAGACTTTCTTCTTAAGCGTTAGATATTCCATATAGATAAGCGGTTGAGTATTGAGCAAAATTACCACTATTGGTAGTAAAAGACAGTGATGTTATTGCAGAAGTTTGTGTCCATAATCCCGTAGTAAATCCCAGATATGCAGTTGATGAGTTGTTTTCTTGAACGCTATCAATAGAAATAGATTTTTGATTAGAACTAGTATAATTTGGAATATAAACAAAATGACTAGCAAAAGTATTAGCAGTACCGCTAGCAGTTGGGCTTTGACCTATGTATAGGGGTGTTTCACTAGGTACAAAAATTGAAGCGGAACTTCCATCACCTCTTAAAACTTTGTCCTTAAATGAACTGGTATTACCATTTATAGAATTAAGCCAAGTTGTATCTTGCGCCCCACCAGTTGAAGTTAAACGAGTAGAAAGAACTACGCATAAATCAGTATAAGTTTGAGGAATAGAAGTAAACTCTATTGAGGACGCGCCACCTGCGCCTACAGTTACTGGACTAATTAATACATATGTATTTGCCATCTATGCCGCCTTTATTCCGTAAATAGTTGCAGTTGTTCCTGCTCTAAAGTAATAAAGTGCATAACCTGTCCATATATCAATTCTATTTACTGCGGCTGTGCTGCGCCACATGCCACCATAAAGCCCGACTTCGCCTATTTGACTACCAACATCGTAAGAATCAGAATCTCGACTTACATAAGACTTATATGTTGATGTATTTGCATAATTCATAATATGAATATAAGCAGTCGCTCTTTCAGTAGCGCTATTAGGCCAATAGTTTTGATAGCCGCCAATGTAAAGTTGATTAGTATTTACATCCCCCGTAGCAACTACTACTGTTCTGCCTACTACACCATTCCAACTATAATTAGTTCCAGTATTTTCATTATTAAAAAACATTTTTGGAGAACTTGGACCATCAGTGTTTCCATTTAGGATAACAACAAGGTCAGTATATGTCGCTGGAATGCTACTGAATGTAAAAGTAGAAGTTGTAGCATTACTAACTGTAGATGTTCCTATTGGTTCGTATGTACTTGCCATTATGCTCCCTTAATTCCATAAAGCGCAAATTGCGTAGTTGTTGCAAATGAATTGGAGCAAGCCAACCTTATATTTGTTATTGCCGCAGTATTTAAAAATACACCTGACGCTACTGCTACGCCACTATATGTTTGATTGTTTGCATTAAAACTATTTAATGATTTAAATGTAGTGTTTTTATTTGTGTTTGTGTAATCTAAAATATCTAATACTATTGCGCCACCATTTGCATTGGGTTCACCAGTACCTGCTGTTAAAAATCCACCTAAAGATAATGTCCAAGGGGCAACCTGTTGAGAAGCAATAGCACCACCATACCCATAAATCCAGTGTGTTGCGTATGAGTTTGTGGCATAAACCTCATTAAAATTTACATAAAAGTTGTCAAGATTTGCCCCAGCACTATTTCTAGCAAACGCTCTTATTTGTAAATGCGTGTAGGTTTGTGGAATATTAGTAAAGTTTAATACGCCTGATGAACCATTACCAGTAAGAGTTGCAATAGATTCAAACGAGCTAAAAGGTTTTCCTGCAAACTGAGAGGCTACCGTTCCTAATATTGGCATAGTAGCCTCCAGTCTTTAATACTTATCTTGCTTTGATGTAACAAAAAACTAAATTACTAGTACAGCCGCTTCTGCCTCTGTTAGAGGAGTTCCAGCGATTAGCTTTGTTCTAGCAGATGCTTTTAATGCTGCTGTTGCAGCCTCTGCCGCTTCGCGCTCAGCCTGTGCAGTTGCATACGCTGCTGCATCTGCCTCGCGTTGTGAAATTTCTTCAGCCGTCAACGGGATAATTTGTGTCTCTCCAGTTGAGCAATCTACTACTACCTTTGTTGGTGCTTCAGACATGTTTATGCTACCTCTATCCAGTTAGTTGTTTCTTCATCCCAACGATACATCTTGTCATCGGTTGGCATTGCAACGGGAGCTTCCCAATTACATGTTGCTTCATCTAATACCCATGAAGCGTAAGGCTTTGGCGCAATGAACGCGTCTTTTACGGCGTCAAATGTATAACCAATTCCTGCATAATTCTTGCGATATGGTGTTCCACCTAAAGCGTGAACTCCACCTTGTGTGTTGTAGGAAGTCTTCTTCCAAGTCCCACCTAGACCTAAGTCATCGGCTAGATACTCTTGACCCCGACCTTCTTGAGCATCTGGAACAACAAGTACACGTACTACTGTATTGCTCTCATCTATTTCGGCAAAATGTGCCATATTTTTTTTCTCCTTATTTCTGATACTAATTATACCACGCCTGATTAAAGTTCTCTTTAAAACAATCCCTCAAGATTGTGCTATAAACCTAAAGCCCTTAAATCATCAGTAGTTAAACCGAGTGCGGCTAACTTGCCTTCGGCAGTTGCTTTAGCCTGAGCCTTTGCTTCTGCCTCTGCTTGTGCAATTGCCTGTGCTGCTTGGTCTGCTTGATATTGAGCAAACTCAGCATCATCCATCTCTCTATCAATGACCTCGTCAGTTTCAATGTTATGTATTCTTACTATTGGTTTTGTCATATTATTTCACCCCGTAAAGTAGGACTGTGCCTGTTGATAAATTCCCACCATCATTTGAAAATACAAGTGATGTTATTGCAGAAGTTGTTTGAATGCCACCAAAACATGTAAATGCTTGGTCGCTTGCACTATTGCTTACATTGTAATAACCATATACCTGAAATGGTTTGTGTGCAGTTGTGCTTGTATAGTTGTTAATGGTGAAAGCAATGGCATTTGAAGCACTTGTGCGGTCTGGCGCTTCGCCACCCCCAGTGCTTATCATTAAATAAGAAGCGGTTGTGGATTGCCATGTTGGAGTCACTGCATTGCCAACATGTATATTAAATGAAGTAGTTGTAGAACCATTTGGTGCAATTCTATATTGACCATTTCCTGTTGCATTTGTCATACCTGTTACAATTCCAAACAAAGTATTGTATGAACCACTTATTGATGAAATAGTTGTTGTTGCACCTGAAAGAGTTGTAGTTGATAATAAAGTCATACCACCAGCAGCAGGAGTTGCCCACTTCAAACCAGTAGCAGTAGTTGAATCAACTGTTAATACTTGGTCAGTGCTTCCTACCGCAAGAACACCAGAGTCATTAGTAGCACTACCTACAACTAGATCTCCCTTGGCTGCCGGTGCAACTGCATTACTTGAGGCCTTAGTTATAGCCATTAGTTACCTCCTAGTAGTAGTTGTGCTTCCTCGGCAGTTAAACCAAGACGATCAAGAACTGCTTGTCGTGCAGTTGCTTTTGCTTGTGCTTCAACAGCAATTTGCGGATCTACATAACTTGCTAATTTGTAAGCATCAAATTCATCTTTGTTCATTGGCCGTTCAATTTCCTCACCAGTTAAAACATCAACAATTTTAATTATTGGATTTGTCATTATGAACCTCCATATAGGTAAGCAGTTCCACCAGAAAAAGTTCCACCAGTCACAAAAATTTGAATGCTTGAAACAACGCTAGAACTTTTGAAAAATCCTTCTGTCCCTTGATACTCTGTTCCTCCAGAAGTTTTTGCAGTCCAAGCCCTTATTTTTTTATAGCCACTTTGTTGCGCTGAACTAATTTCAGCAAATCCAGCTTGTGTGCTACTTATATTGCCAATATCAAAAGCACCAATTGCTTCACGATAACTTTGGGCCTGAAAAATAGTTGGGTATAAATATAAACCATCATAATTTGCAGCGGTTGTATTGCTATTTAATGTAATTCTTACATCCTGACCAGCTGATGAACCTGTCCAATCTTGCAACCAAACAAAATAATTATTATTGGTTAATCCTGTCAAAGACACACTTGAACCAGTTAAAGAAGTTGTTGATAACAATGACCAAGAAACATTTCCACCAACAACAGGTGTTGCCCACTTTAAACCAGTAGCCTCAGCACTATCTGCCGTAAGGACTGTATTATTAGCACCTACTCCAAGACGAGCAGGGGTATCTGCTGCCGTAGCAGTAATCAGATCCCCTTTAGCATCTACTATTGTAGAAGCAATCTCACTATGACTGTGTGTACCAGTGCCTATCGGATACCAAACAGCATCTGTTGAGTCATAAACATAACCTGGTCTAGGGGTATTACTAATTGTTGCCATTGGTTAGTTGCCTCCTAGTAGTTGTTGAGCAATCATTTCATCATAAGTTGATTTAAGCATTGAGGTAAATTGCTCGTTGCCGTGGTCAATAATGGCGTGTTCTCTTTCAACACCGTCTGATTCTAAAACTTTAATAAAAGATACATTATCCATTTTTATAACTCCGCACTAAATCCGATGTAAGCCGATGCTGAATTGTTTGCGCCAAAATAGCCGATATTTCCAGCAGTCATACCAGACCCTGTTCCATATACATAAGCATTTTTTGTGCTAGTTGTTGCTGAGTCTAAAGTCACTGAACTCATTGCATAATGAGTATTATCCCATTTGCTAAAAGCCAAAGTCGAACTATCTATTGCTGTTGGAGCAATTCGCATTTCTATTGGAAAAGCAAATAAACCAGTTCCCGCTGTTGTACTTTGAGCGAAGGCCGAACTTGCAAAAGATGAATAAACACCAGTAGCCGTGTATCTGTTGTAATACCTTTGACAAGCGGCTAACTCGCCTTGAACAGTTCCTGTTGCAGTTTGGAAGGCTGTTGCTGTTGAACCTGCTTCTAGTTGCCAGCCAAAAGTATCTACTGTAAAAGTAGAGTTAATTGGATGGTAAACATCCATAGTCAAATATGAACCAGTACCAACAGTTTTACCAGCAATAGATGGAACTGTAAAAGAATATGTAAATCGTTGCCAAGATGTTGTAACTGAAATACTTGATGCAACAGTTGTGCTTGTTTCAGAAGAACCGCCTGAACCAAAACGCTGACGAGCATAGATTGCAGGCAATGTTGTAGTTGATGAAGCCTTAGCCCAAAAACTAAATGTTACAGTTTGACCAGCAAATGTGTTTGCGTTTTCAATTCTTTGGCAAATGTAATTGTAACTTGCACCAGTTCCAGCAACGCTTTGATTGAATCGGAAAAAGTATGGGTATTCATATCCTGCAATATCTCCATATCCCATAGTCTGACGACTAAATGTACGAGTACCACCTGAACCATCGCCTATCCATAGGAATCGGTCAGCAGAAAATGTTTCTGACCCAGTTCCTGCTATAGAAGTACCTCTTTGCCATACACCAAAGTCACCATTAATGATTTTATTCTTACCAGCAAAGAAGTTTGTAGTTTGTGGAATAAAACCGCTGTTAACTTGAGCCTGTGTGTAAACATCTGCAATAGCAAGTACTGCACTACCAATTACCTCAATGATATCGCCCGTAAGAGTTGCATCAATTAAGGTGATAGATGTGCCATTTGTTGCCGTGTAATCATTGCCACGAGATAAAAGCGTACCGTTTCGGTATACCTGCTCATATCCTGCTGTGTAACTTAATGTAACTGAACTATCATCTAATCCAGTTAATGATGTTGTACCACCAGTAGGAGCCTTTGACCAGCGAGTTACTGCTTGACCAACTACTGCCCCATCTGTATCTACCCAAATAAGACCATCTACTGGATTTGCTGGTTCAGTAGTTTGTGCAAATGCCATTCCTGTTGGGCCAGTTTGCCCCGTAACACCTGTATTGCCAGTTGCCCCTGTATTGCCAGTTGCCCCTGTATTTCCATTAGCACCCGTTTGACCAGTAGGTCCTGTACTACCCGTTGCACCCGTAGCACCAGTTGCCCCTGTTGAATAAGGAACAGTCGAACGAACGACCTCCCAGACAGTGCCATTCCACTTCCAAACACGATTGCCAACGGTATGTGTGTCGTTGACAGATGGCGAGTTAGGAAAATCTATTGCTGGCATGGTTCCTCCTAGTTACCTAAGTATTATAGTGGGTAATTACCTGCGTTAATAGTTTAAAACTGATTTTTAAGGCGCGATTTTAAAGGATTTATAGCCCTAGAAAGGGGTCTATCCATTATTACTGCCATCAAAGTGCTCCTTAAGAAAGTAAAAGTTTTGCCTGCTCTTCTGTAATACCCAACTGTGCTAGAACGGCTGCCTTGGCAGTTGCTCTTATTGCTTCTTCATCAATAGCAACGTGAGCAGCAATAGCAGATTCTAATTCTATTTCAGTTAACTCAACACCATCAGCAGGTAATATAAGTTTTTCTTGTGGATTATTAAAATCTGCGATTAAACCTTTATCACCCAACTCACGGCTTAATTGACTTAAATTAATTTCCTTTGATGTAGTTGCCATTTTTCTCCTTAATTAAGATTCATTACAAAGATTTCACGGTTTGACCAAGTTCTACTTCCAAAGCCAGGTGATTTATATTTGGCCGTGAAAGTATTTGAACCAGCATTTACAGTAATTACTGAAGCCCTGCTCATTTGCAAATTCAAGGTTAGGCTGTCAGCGGCAAATTCTGACGAAAGTGCAGTTGAATTTTGTGCTGCAATTGTGGTTGCGCCTGAAACTGCATAAGACATAAATGAACCATTATTTGGAGCATCGTTAAATTTTGCAGTAATAATAACTAAAACTTTTGTGCCAGTTGTAAGTGTTACTTCAGGACCGACAGTTGCTAAGTTTGTGTAACTGTTTGAATCAGTGGTTTGACTTGTTGCAATTGCAGCATCAGCAGTTGTAGGATTTGATGAAGGCAAAGCAGCCCACTGTAATCCAGTTGCCTGACCAGAGGCAGCAGTTAAGACTGTGCCGTTTGCACCTACGGCTAATCTAGCAACTGTGTCTGCAGCAGTTGCTGCATATATATCACCTTTAGTTGTAAGGGTAGCCTTCGCAGTCTTAGCATCTAATTGTGTTTGAATAGAAGACGTTACTCCATCTAGGTATCCAAGTTCAGTTGTAGATACATTGGCATTAATTGCCTGTTTGCCATCAATCTGTGTTTGGATAGCAGAGGTAACACCATCTACATACCCTAACTCAGTTGCTGATACGGCACTTAGTGCGGTACCTGCGTTTGCTAGGTCTCTTGCTTTAGTCATTGGTTATTTCCCTCCAAGATAGGTCATCCTCTGACCAGTAGTAGAACTTACCTGCTGTTGTAGGCATAGGAGTTGGTGCTTGCCAACGGCAAGTAGCCTCATCTAAGACCCAAGAGTTAAAAGGTTTAGGTGCTATAAAAGCATCTCTTTCGGCATCATAGGTATAACCAATGCCTGCATAGTTCTTGCGAATATTGCTATTATAGGAAGTCTGTTTCCAATTGCCACCAAATAATGATTGACAAAATACAGTACCTTTGTATTCAGATTCTACACCATTAAATAATATTTCATTATTATTAACTACAATTATTTCAGTAACTATATTATTTTCATTTAATCTCGCAAAGTGTGCCATTAGTATGTAAGACTCCCACTTCCAGTAAATGTATAATAACGGTATCCACCTGCAGTTGTTACGGTTGGAGAACCAGTTGTTGAACTAGCAGAATTAGTATCTGGCATACGAATAATGCAAATACCAGAACCACCAGCACCACCATTATTGCTGGTATCATTGCCACCACCGCCACCACCGCCAGTATTTGCAGTACCAGCAGAACCATAACTTCCGCCACCACCTGCTCCACCACTGCCAATGCTATGATTGCTTCTACCAGCACCACATCCACCACCAGCATAAGTTGTTCCATTTAACCAAGTTTTTCCTGCACCACCGCCGCCAGTTGAAGTAGAACTACCAGCGTTACCACCTCCGCCGCCTGCGCCACCTCCACCGCCACCAGCGTCACCACTTGCATTACCGCCATCACTTCCAAATCCATAAGTTCCAGAGTCTCCAGATTGACTAGGTTGTAAAGCGTATCCTTTTATAGCGCCATAAGTTGCAGAACCACCACCGCCAGAACCACCATCTTTACCACCCCAACCAGAAGAATTGTTTCCACCTGAACCGCCACCTAAAGCAGTTAGTGTAATTTGACTATTAGTAAGAGTACTATTAACACCATTTGCCATATTTCCAGAATCACCTGAGTTTGGTGGAGCACCAGAACCTACAACAATAGTATTTGTATCTCCAGACCTTAAAGTAAACGATGGGTGTGCAATATAACCACCACCAGCACCGCCACCACCGTGACGATTAACGGCAGAACCACCACCGCCAACTAATAAAACTTGCGCTGTAATAGAAGTTGATGCAGTTTGGTCCCAAACAGTAGTTCTTATATTTAAATTTTTTAAACCTGAACCTTTAATACTGCGTACAGCCATTAGGCTATCTCCACTCCTGAAATATGAAAATTAACTGTAGTTGCAGATGCTAAACCTTTAATTGTTTTAGTTGTAGCAAGTACCTGTTTAAGGTCAATAGTAATTGTATCATTTGCTGCAATTGCTATATCACTAGCAACTTGAACATCGTCTAATAATATGCGAAATGTGGCAGCCCCTGCAGCAGTATTAGTTACTAGTATATTAGTCACTACTGCTGTAGTTGATGCAGGGACTGTGTATAGGGTTGTGCTTGATGTTGCTGCTGCTCCACGAAAGAGCGCCTTTGATACTGTAGCCATTAGTTACTACCTTTTCTCTTAGTATGCACCCATAATAGTCATTATTATGTCTGCGTTTGATGTTGTATCTATTGCACCCCAAGCAAGACCTGTGCCTGCTGTGGAATCTGCTTGTAAGTAATACCCATTAGTTCCTACCGCAAGTCTACCAATAGTGTCATCAGCAGTACCTACAAGTAAGTCACCTTTTGCGTTAATTGTAGTTGAAAGAACTGCGTTTGCTACGTTATATGCACCAATTGCAAGTACCTCAACAATGTCATTAACAGCCAGAGCTGAAAGGCTAGCAATTGAGGTTCCATTAGTTGCGGTGTAATCCGTTCCTCTTACAAGTAAAACTCCATTAAGAAATACTTGCTCATAGCCTGCCGTATACGCAAGTGTTACTGAGTTTGCATCTGCTCCAGAAACCCCAGTCTCACCGCCTGCGGCTACAAAACGGTATCTATTTAAAGTTGCAGTGCCAGTAGGTCCAGTTGCACCCGTTGATCCTGTATTTCCAGTAGGCCCATCATTAGCACTCGCTGCCTCTACCCAATAACTATCATAATAAACATATAAATTTCCACTTGCAGAGTCATACCACGCATCTCCTGTTTGAGGAGTTGCGGGTGGAGTTGTTGTAGCAACAGATAATGTGCCTTGAGAACCAGTTGTTCCAGTTGCACCAGTAACCCCAGTTAATCCTGTTGCACCCGTGTTTCCAACTGCACCAGTATTACCAACTGCACCAGTATTACCAACTGCTCCAGTTGCACCCGTATTACCGTTTGCACCTGTGTTACCTACTGCTCCAGTGATACCTGTAGCACCAGTCTGACCTGTAACTCCAGTATTGCCTTTACCTGAAAGTAAATCCCACCTTGCAGATGAGCCAGGAATATGTGAGGCAATATCCCCGCTTGCAATAAATGTGTTACAAAAATATGTACTGCCGTTGTACTGAACTACATCACGGACATTATATTCAACAAAATCAAAGGCTGCTCGCCAATTTATACCTGTTATACCTGTAGGTCCAGTTGAACCAGTTACACCCGTAGG
>Ga0209400_1001072_pt1 | contig 23205 bp, 18 predicted proteins | sample M_130807_EF_Meta_FD_187313 | JGI IMG/M metagenome (GOLD analysis project Ga0209400, IMG submission 187313) | Freshwater microbial communities from Lake Montjoie, Canada to study carbon cycling - M_130807_EF_MetaG (SPAdes) (version 2) | ecosystem: Environmental > Aquatic > Freshwater > Lake... | reverse complement strand
TGAAGTTTTAATTCTGGTCCTACAACAATTACAGATCTTCCTGAGTAATCAACTCGTTTTCCTAATAAGTTTTGTCTGAAGCGTCCCTGTTTTCCTTTAAGCATATCTGCTAAAGATTTAAGAGGTCTCTTTCCGGTTCCTGTTATTACTCTGCCTCTTCTTCCATTATCAAATAAAGCATCAACTGCTTCTTGCAGCATACGTTTTTCATTTCTAACAATAATATCTGGAGCTCTTAATTCCATTAATCTTTTTAATCGATTATTTCTATTAATCACTCTTCGATACAGATCATTAAGATCAGATGTTGCAAATCTTCCACCATCAAGTGGAACTAAAGGTCTTAGCTCTGGTGGAATAACTGGTATAACAGTTAAAATCATCCATTCCGGTTTATTTCCAGAGTTAATAAAATTCTCAACTAATTTTAATCTTTTAATAGTTCTTTCTTCAGCAACTTTAGAAGTTGTAGTTTTTAATACTTCTCTTAATCTTTCTCTCTCAGCCGGTAAATCAATCGCAGCTAACACTTCTCTAATGGCTTCGGCGCCAATTCCTGCTGAGAACTGATCTTCTCCATATTTTTCTTGAGCTTTTGATAATTCTTCCTCTGTAATTAATTGATTTTTCTTAAATTCTGTAAGTCCTGGCTCGATAACAATAAAATTTTCAAAATATAAAACTTTTTCGAGATCTTTAAGCTTCATATCCATAGCAAGAGCTATTCTGCTTGGTAGCGATTTTAAAAACCAAATATGTGAAACTGGAGTTGATAGTTCTACATGACCCATTCGTTCACGTCTTACATTTGCTTTTGTAACTTCAACACCGCACTTTTCGCAAATAATTCCTCTAAATTTCATACGCTTGTACTTACCGCACAAACATTCGTAATCTTTTACTGGTCCAAAGATTCTAGAACAAAATAATCCGTCTTTTTCAGGTTTAAATGTTCTATAATTAATAGTTTCGGGTTTTTTAATTTCTCCAAATGACCAAGATTTTATCTTTTCAGGACTGGCTAAAGAAATTTTAATATTATTAAAATTTTCTTTATTAATATTTTTTTTAAATAAATTTGTTAATTCTTTACTCATAATTTAATTTGTTAATTCAATGTTTAAACCTAAAGATCTAATCTCTTTAATTAAAACATTGAATGACTCAGGAACTCCTGATTCAAAATCATCATCGCCTTTAACAATAGTTTCATAAACTTTTGTTCTTCCGGCTACATCGTCAGATTTAATTGTTAAAATTTCTTGTAATGTATAAGCGGCTCCATAGGCTTCTAAAGCCCAAACTTCCATTTCTCCAAATCTTTGACCACCAAATTGAGCTTTTCCCCCTAAAGGTTGCTGCGTAACTAAACTATAAGGACCTGTAGATCGAGCATGAATTTTATCATCAACCATATGAGCTAATTTCAACATATAAATAATTCCAACGGTAACTTGACGATCAATTTTTTCACCGGTTCTACCGTCATATAAGTCAGTCTGTCCAGATTCAGGTAGTCCACAAAATTTTAGCATGTCAGTGACATCGTTTACGCTTGCTCCATCAAAAACTGGTGTAGCTATAGGAACACCGCTTGATAAATTATGACTTAATTCACTAAGTTCTGAATCGGATAAATTTTTAATTTCATCGCCTATTTCTCCTTTATAAATTTTTCCTAAATAATTTTTTAATTCTTCTTTTTTAGAGGAATTTTTTTGAATATCTTCAATTAATTTTTTTATTTTTTCACCCATTTCAGAACAAGCCCATCCTAAATGCGTCTCTAAAATTTGTCCTACATTCATACGACTTGGAACACCTAATGGATTTAAAACAATATCAACTGGCCTTCCGTCTTTCATATAAGGCATATCTTCTGCTGGTACTATTCGACTAATAACACCTTTGTTACCATGTCTTCCTGCCATTTTATCTCCTGCCTGCAGTTTTCTCTTCATTGCGACAAAAACTTTTACCATTTTCATTACACCTGGTAATAAATCATCTCCTTTTTGAATTTTATCTACCTGATCTTCAAATCTGGTTTGAATATCTTTTTTTGCTTTAATAAATTGTTCTTTTAAAATTGCTAAATTAGATTGAATTTTTTTATCTTCAATAACTAATTTAAATAACTCATTTGCTGTTAATTCAGATAAATTACTTTCTGATAAAACTGTGCTTTTTTTTAAAGATTTAAAATCTTCTTCAAGCTTAGCAGAAACTAAAGTGCTTTTAACTCTCGCTTTGATGTTAGATTCCAATATTTCTTCTTCAGCATTTTTATCATTTTGAACTGACTCGATTTCAGCTCTTTCGATAGAAATTGCTCTCTCATCCTTTTCAATTCCATGTCTATTAAAAACTCTCACTTCTACAACAACTCCATTTGTTCCTGAAGGCATTTTTAAAGATGAGTCCCTTACATCAATTGCTTTTTCTCCAAAAATTGCCCTTAATAATTTTTCTTCTGCATTAACTGGTGAGTCTCCTTTTGGAGTGACTTTTCCAACTAATATATCTCCAGGCTTAACTTCTGCTCCGACATAAACAACGCCGGACTCATCTAAATTAATTAAATTTTCTTCTGCGGTACTTGGAATATCTCTGGTAATTTCTTCAGGACCAAGCTTTGTATCTCTGGCCATAACGCTATATTCTTCAATATGAATTGAAGTAAAAACGTCATCTGTCACACATCTTTCAGATATTAATATAGAGTCTTCAAAATTGTAACCACGCCATGGCATAAATGCTACCATCACGTTCTTGCCTAAAGCCAATTCACCAAATTGAGTTGAAGGGCCATCTGCAATAACATCGCCTTTTCTAATTTTATCTCCAACTTTAACTAAAGGTCTTTGATTAATGCATGTGTTTTGGTTAGATCTTTGAAATTTGCTTAAATTGTAAATATCAACACCAGATTTTGTAAGATCTTTTTCGCTAGTTACTCTAACAACAATTCTTTTTCCATCAATTTTATCTACAACCCCATCTCTTTTTGCAACTAACGTTGCTCCAGAGTCTACAGCAACATCTTTTTCTATTCCTGTTCCAACTAATGGAGATTCATTTTTAATTAAAGGAACCGCTTGTCTCATCATGTTTGATCCCATCAATGCTCTATTGGCATCATCATTTTCTAAAAAAGGGATTAAAGCTGCAGCAACTGACACAACTTGCTTTGGAGAAACGTCCATGAAGTCAACGTTTTCAGGTTTTGCCAATTCAAATCCCAAAGATTTTCTGCAAGAAACTAAATCATCAACAAAGGTATTTTCTTTACTTAAAGGAGAGTTAGCTTGGGCAATTGTATATTTGCCTTCTTCCATTGCTGATAAATAGTGAATTTCTTTTGTAACTTTTCCGTTAACAACTTTTCTATATGGACTTTCAATAAAGCCATATTTATTAATTCTTGAATAAGTTGCTAAACTATTAATTAACCCAATATTTGGTCCTTCTGGTGTTTCGATAGGACATATTCTTCCGTAATGAGTTGGGTGAACGTCTCGAACTTCAAATCCTGCTCTTTCTCTGTTTAATCCTCCAGGTCCTAGAGCCGACACTCTTCTTTTATGTGTAATTTCAGCTAGTGGATTTGTTTGATCCATAAACTGAGATAATGGAGAAGTTCCGAAAAATTCTTTAAGACAAGCAGCAATGGGCTTTGCGTTAATTAAATCTTGTGGCATTACTGAGTCAATTTCAACAGAAGCCATTTTCTCTTTAATAGCTCTTTCCATTCTTATTAATCCAATTCTAAATTGATTTTCTACAAGTTCCCCCACTGATCTAAGCCTACGATTTCCAAGGTGGTCAATGTCGTCTACTTCACCTTTTCCATCTTTTAGATCCAGCATATGTTTAACGATAGTAACAATATCTTCTTTTCTAAGAACGGTTAATTTTGGATCACAATCAAGGTCCATTCTAGCATTCATTTTAACTCTACCTGTTTCTGAAAGGTCATATCGTGTATGATTAAAGAAAAGATTTCCAAATAAGTTTTTAGCAGTCTCTATTGTTGGTGGTTCACCTGGTCTTAAAACTCTATAAATATCCATGCTAGCCTCGTCTTGATTAAGATTTTTATCAATAGTTAAGGTATTTCTTAAAAAAGGCCCTCGATTTACGCCATCAATATCAAGCAGATAAACTGTTTTTGTTTTAAGATCTGTAAGTTTAGTAATTAAATCATTGGTAATTTCATCTCCAGATTCAGCAATTACCTCGCCTGTTTTTTCATTAATAATGTCGTTTGCTAAATACTTTCCAAATAAATCAGGAGTCTTAACTAGATAACTATTAAGTCCCTCTTTCTTTAATTTTAATGCCATTGGGTACAAAATCTTTGTATCTTTTTTGATAATAATTTTTTTTGTTTCTGCGTTAACTAAATCATTTTTTAATTTATAATTTTTAAAATTTTCTGGAGTAAATTTTGTTTTCCACTCATCTTCTGAAGTTAAATCGTATCTTATGTTTTCGTAAAAAAGATTTAAAATATCATCTCTATTATAACCAAGAGCCATCAATAATGTTGATACTGGCAACTTTCTTTTTCTATCAATTCTAAAATTTAAAATATCTTTTGTATCATATTCAAAGTCTAACCAAGATCCTCTATAAGGAATAACTCTACAGCTAAATAATAATTTTCCACTTGCATGCGTCTTTCCTTTATCATGATCAAAGAAAACTCCTGGACTTCTGTGCATCTGATTTACACAAACTCTCTCTATTCCATTCACAACAAATGTTCCTCTAGGAGTCATAAGTGGAATATCACTCATATAAACTTCCTGCTCTTTGGCAGATAAAACTTGTTTAGTTTGTTTTTCTTCGTTGATGTCGTAAGCAACTAATCTAAGTGTTGCTTTTAATGCTGCTGAATATGTAAGTCCTCTTTGATTGCATTCCTGAACTGTATATTTTGGTTTTTCAAATCGATATGAAATATATTCTATAGTTGCAAGTCCTGAAAATTCTTCTATTGGAAAAATATCATTAAATACTTTTGTAATTCCAGAATCAACTTTACGCTCTGTGTTTGCCTCTAAAAAATTTTTGTAAGAGTTTACTTGGACCTCTATTAAATCGGGAATATTAAGTATATTTTCTAATTTGCCAAAACTTTTTCTAACTTTTTTTTTATCTGTAAAAGATAACAACATATTTTATTAACCGAATATTTAATTATCCGGCTCTAAAAAAAATTTAAATTTACTTAAGTTCTACTTTTGCGCCAACTGCTTCAAGTTTCTTTTTGACATCGTCAGCATCTTTTTTGCTAACGCCAGCTTTAAGTTGTTTTGGTGCACCTTCAACTAAATCTTTAGCCTCTTTTAAACCTAAACCAGTAAACGCTCGTACTTCTTTAATTGCTCCAATCTTGTTGTCGCCCGATGAAACAAGATTAACTATGAAATCATTTTTTTCTTCAGCTGCCGCGCCGCCTGCTGCTGCTGTTGGAGCTGCTGCTGCAACTGGTGCCGCTGCTGATACGCCCCACTTTTCTTCTAAAGTTTTTGATAGCTCTGCTGCTTCAACTACAGTCAGTTTTGATAAATCTTCTACAATTTTATTTAAGTCTGGCATTTTTGAATATCCTAGTGGGTTTAATTTTTTAAAATTTTAGCGTGCATCAAATTAACTATTTTTGCGCTTGGTGCAAGTAAAATACTTACAATTTTTTGAGCTGGGGCAGCTAAAATACCTACAATTTTTGCTCTTGCTTCATTTAATGTAGGTAAAGTTGCTATATGAGCAACATCTGATGGCTCTAAAAGCTTCTCGTCCATTAGTCCTCCAAGAATTTTTAACTTTTCGTTGCCTTTTGAAAAAGTAACTAAAGTCTTAGCAAGAGTGATAGGGTCTTTTGAGCATGCAATAGCTGTTGGTCCTTTAAAAAACTTTTCTAACTTTTCAGCTTTGGATCCTTTAAGTGCAATTTTTGTAATTCTGTTTTTTGTAATTTTTAAAAAAGCTCCGCTTTCTCTCATTTTAGCTCGAAGACTTTCTAAATCTTTAACAGTAATACCTTCGTAGTGATAAACTAAAATTCCATCGTTCGCTGCGATGACAGATTTTAAATCATTCACATATGTATTTTTTTGGTCTCTATTCATTATAAGCTTGTAAGTTGAAGTTTAACTGAAGGCCCCATAGTTGTAGATAAATAAATTGAATTTATAAAATTTCCTTTAATGCCAACTGGCTTTTCTTTTGAAACAACTTCATAAACACTTTTAAAATTTTCAGATAATTCTTTATCAGAAAATTTTACTTTACCAATTGATAAACCTAAATTTCCATCTTTATCACATTTGATTTCTATTCTGCCTTTTTTAATTGCATCCACTGTAGACTTTATATCTTTTGCAACAGTACCTAATTTTGGATTAGGCATTAATCCTTTTGGTCCTAAAACTTTTCCCAATTTTCCAACTTTTGCCATCATGTCTGGTGTTGAAATTAATACATCAAAATTTACTTTTCCTGAATTGATCTCATTAATTAAATCTTCTGAACCAGATATGTCAGCACCTGAAGATTTAGCTTCATTAAGTTTGTCGTTACCACAAATAACTGCAACTTTAACTTTTCTGCCGTTACCATTTGGCAAATCTACTACTGTTCTTAAATTTTGATCTGTTTTAGCTTTATCGATATTTAAAAAAAAAATTGCTTCCATCGATTCTGCAAACTTTGTATTTGATTTTGTTTTTAATAGTTTAATAGCTTCAGGTAATGCAAGCTCTTTTGTTTTATCATGACCTTTAATTAAAGCTGAATATCTTTTTGAATGTTTTTTTGACATTAGTCTTTTACCTCAACACCCATTGATCTTGCTGAACCAGCAATAATTTTAATCGCTTGCTCAATATCAAAAGCATTTAAATCTTTCATTTTAATTTCTGCAATTTTTTTAAGCTGAGCCTTAGTAATTGATCCAGCAACAAGTCTTCCTGGTTCTTTGGAGCCACTCTTTAATTTAATAGCTTCTTTAATTAAAAAAGATGCTGGAGGTGTTTTAATTATAAAATCAAATTTTTTGTCTTTATATATAGTGATAACAACTGGAACAGGCTGCCCCATTAAAGATTTAGTTTTATCATTAAATGATTTGCAAAATTCCATTATATTTACTCCTCTTTGTCCAAGAGCAGGTCCAACAGGAGGAGCTGGATTAGCTTGCCCACCTTTAATTTGTAATTTTAAAATTCCAGAAATTTCTTTAGCCATACTTAAATCTTTTCTACCTGTCCGTATTCTAAATCTACAGGTGTGGGCCTACCAAATATCGAAACAGAAACCTTTAGTCTAGACTTTTCTTCATCCACTCCCTCCACTAAACCACTAAATGAAGCAAAAGGTCCATCACATACTCTAACTTGTTCTCCGATATCAAAACTTATACTAGTTGAGGGTTTAAGAGCTCCGTCTTCAATTTTTCCCATAATCTTTGTAACTTCAGCTTCAGAAATTGGGGTAGGTTTTCCTGGAACACCTAAAAACCCTGTAATTCTTTTTATAGATTTAATTAAATGGTAAACTTGATCATTCATATCTAGCTTAGCTAAAAAATATCCTGGAAAGTATTTTTTCTCAGAAGTCGTTCTTTTACCTTTTTTTACTTCTGTAACTTCGTGTGTTGGAACTAATGTCTCCTCGAAGTGATGTGCTAAACCTTCTTTTTCAAGTTTTTCAGAAATAAGACTAGCTACTTTTTTTTCTGCTCCTGAATGAGCCTGAATTATATACCATTTCATCATAAGTTAAATTCCAAGTAAATAATTTAGACCAAGTTTAAAAATTTGGTCTAATAACAAAAAAAATAAAGCTGCTATTACCGACATAACAAAAACTGTAAATGCCCCAATAGTTGTTTCTTTTTTTGTTGGCCAAGATATTTTTAAAGCCTCCTGCTTAACAGATCTTAAAAATTGAATAGGGTTAAACATATTTAATAACTGTGGCAGGAGTGGAGGGACTTGAACCCGCAACCTCCGGTTTTGGAGACCGGCGCTCTACCAATTGAGCTACACTCCTAAGATTTATTCTATAATCTTAGTAACTACTCCAGCTCCTACGGTTCTTCCTCCCTCTCTAATCGCGAATTTTAAATTATTATCCATCGCAATTGGAGTGATTAAAGTAACAGTCATTTTTGCATCATCGCCAGGCATAATCATTTCAACACCTACTGGTAACGCAACTTCACCTGTAACGTCTGTTGTTCTAAAATAAAACTGAGGACGATATTTAGTAAAAAATGGAGTGTGTCTTCCGCCCTCTTCTTTTTTTAAAATATAAGCTTGGGCTTCAAATTTAGTATGAGGCTTAATTGATCCTGGCTTAGCCAAAACTTGTCCTCTTTCTACTTGATCACGTTCAATACCTCTTAAAAGAATACCAACGTTATCACCAGCTTCACCTGAGTCTAAAAGTTTTCTAAACATTTCAACACCAGTGCACACAGATTTTTGTGTAGCCTTAATTCCGATGATTTCCATTTCTTCACCAGTTTTAATTACACCTGCTTCAATTCTACCAGTAACAACTGTTCCTCGACCAGAAATCGAAAATACATCTTCTATTGGCATTAAGAATGGTTTTTCTTTTGGTCTATTTGGTTGTGGAATAAATGTGTCGACTGCTTCCATTAACGCAAGGATTGGTTTGTCTCCAAGTTCAATGTCACCTTCGATTGCCTTTAATGCTGATCCTTTAACAATTGGAGTTTTGTCTCCTGGATATCCATAAGAAGTCAATAATTCTCTGATCTCCATTTCAACAAGATCTAAAAGTTCTTTATCATTAACAGTGTCAACTTTATTTAAGAAAACAACTAGAGCCGGAACTCCAACTTGTCTTGCTAAAAGAATATGTTCTCTAGTTTGTGGCATTGGACCATCAGCTGCATTCACAACTAAAATAGCTCCATCCATTTGTGCTGCACCTGTAATCATATTTTTCACATAGTCAGCATGTCCTGGACAATCAACGTGTGCATAGTGACGTTTTGCTGTTTCATATTCAACGTGAGCTGTAGAAATAGTAATTCCTCTTGCTTTTTCTTCGGGTGTTTTATCAATCTGATCGTAAGCAACAAATTTTGCTCCACCAGATTTTGCAAGAACTTTTGTGATCGCGGCTGTTAAAGTTGTTTTACCATGATCGACGTGACCAATAGTACCAATATTACAATGTGGTTTCGTTCTTTGAAATTTTTCCTTAGACATTTACTTTTTCTACACCTCTCAGTTTATTATTAATTTTTAATCTGGAGCGGGTGAAGAGAATCGAACTCTCACAACCAGCTTGGAAGGCTGGAGTTCTACCATTGAACTACACCCGCGTAACCAAACCTTACTCCTAATTTTATTTTGTTGCTAACATTTCTTTTCTTTAAACACTCCCTCTTGGTGGAGGGGGAAGGATTCGAACCTTCGTAGGCCGGAGCCAACGGTTTTACAGACCGTCACCTTTAACCACTCGGTCACCCCTCCAATTTTTCACAAAACTACGGAGGTTTTGCTTTGAGTGGCTTTCAAGTGTTCTAAAAAAGAAAAAATTTACAACACAACTCCATAACCACACTATTGCGATTTTGAAGCTTAAAATTATGCGGAATATAATTAGTGAGCAATATTAATGCAATACATTTTTAGCTCAAATTAAGATAGTTATAACGATTAAATCAATGAAAAGTGGCTCATTTTGGATAGGTGGCAAACATGCAGTTTTATCTGCCATCAAAAACCCTAAAAGAAAAATAAATAAGCTGATTATCACTGAAGAAAACCAAAAGGATTTTACTCCTAAAAATTTTGATAAAAAAATTATAATTGAAATTAAAGATAAAAAGGAAATAGATAAAATTTTTATTAGTGAGAATATTGTGCATCAAGGAGTTGCTGTTGAAATAGAAAATATTCCAGCAATTGAATTAAAAGAATATTTAAAAAATAAAAATAATTCAAAAAATACAGTGGTTGTACTTGATGATATTACAGATCAAAGAAATATAGGATCAATAATAAGATCGTGTAGTGCATTCAATATTGATGCAGTCATTCTTTTAGAAAAAAATTACAATCCTAAAAATAAAATGATGTACAAAAGTGCTAGTGGAGCAATGGAGCTTGTAAATGTTATACCAGTTTCAAATATTACTAATGCGCTAGAAGTTCTTAAAAAAAACAATTATTGGGTTTATGGATTAGATGGTCACGCAAAAGAAAATATTGAAGATCAAAAATGGTCTGATCATAATGCTTTCGTTTTTGGATCTGAAGGAGAAGGACTCAGAAGGTTGGTAAAAGAAAATTGTGATCATCTTGTAAAGATTCAAATTAATAAACAAATTGAAAGCTTAAATGTTTCTAATGCAGTCTCTGTAACTTTAGGTATGTTTAGATTGCTTGAAAGAAATAATTAAAATCCGAAACTAGATTTTATTCCATCAATAATAAATTGAATTGCGAGAGATGCTAAAATTAAAGCTATTACTCTTGAAAATACATTTAAAATATTTTTGCTGGTATAGTTTGCAAGAATTGCAGAAAATATCATATGAAAAAAAGTTACAATCATTACTGCAGCTAAGGCAATATAAACCATAAATAATTTTTCTGGATACTTAGAACTAGCATTTACTAAAAGTAAAACTGAGGTTAAGGCAGCCGGTCCTGCTATTAAAGGAATAGCCAGTGGAAAAATTGCAATTTCTTCTAATGTTTTTTCATGCAAAACTTTATTAGCACTTTCCTCTCTTCTTAATCTTCTTTTATCTAACAACATTTCAATTGAAATAATAAATAAAATTATTCCCCCTGCAATTTTCAAAGAATCTATTGAAACGCCTATCCAATTAAAAAAAAATTTGCCTCCATATGCAAAAATAATTAATACTATAAATGAAATCAAAGATGCTTTGATTGCAATTTTAAACCTTTGTTCTCTTGTTGCTCCTTCCGTTAATAATAAAAATAAAGGACCAATTCCTGCTGCATCTATAGCAACAAATAAAACAGCAAAAGAATTAAAAAAAGCTGAACTCACTTAAATATTAATAAAATTATATTCCATATTCTTATAAGTACTGGCGGGAGTGACGGGACTCGAACCCGCGGCCTCCTGCGTGACAGGCAGGCGCTCTAACCAAGCTGAGCTACACCCCCTAAAAAAAGTGATGAAGCTAAGATTATGCTGTCACCACAATTCAAGTTAACTTGATGACAAACTTATATACTGATTTTTTTTGAAAGTCTTTTGCAAAATATTTTTATAGCTTTTTTAAAAAACGTTAAAAAACTCTCTATAAATTAAGAAGATGGTGGGCGATCAAGGACTCGAACCTAGGACCCTCTCGGTGTAAACGAGATGCTCTACCAACTGAGCTAATCGCCCTTTTACTAAGGAGCTTTGTATAACAATAAAAATAGAAAGTTAAAATAATAATTAACGAGGCAAGTACTTTTTAAATGCAGTAGTTTTTGAAAAGACTCTGCCTTTTAGAAGATTAAAGGTACTCAGATCTTCTTTTTTAATCTTTGAGCATGTAATTAAACCATACTGATCTGCAAATTGATTTTTATAGAACGTTTGTTTGTCCTTAAAATCGCTTACACAGTTCTTTAAATAATCTTGCGGATAAAAATACCAAACTAATGGCAAAACAAGAATTATATACCAATATTTTTTAAGTTTTTTCATTTATATATATTAACTACTATTTATTAGCTTAAAATATATATGTTAAGAATATTTTTATGATTGATTGGTCTCAAATATTTTATCTTATAATTGTAATGGTTGTAGCAGCAACCATTGCTGGTTTTGCGGCTGGACTACTTGGGGTGGGAGGCGGTTTAGTAATGGTGCCTGCACTCTATTATGCATTTACTGTTCTTGATTTTGAAATGGCAACTAAAATGCATTTAGCTTTGGGAACATCTCTAGCAATTATTATCCCAACATCAATCATGTCCACTAGAACCCATATGAAATTTAATGCAGTTGATTTTGGTCTTATTAAATCGTTTGGTATTTATATAGTTTTAGGAGTTATTATTGGAACTTTCTTAGCTTCAAATCTTAAGACAGCTAATTTAGTTTTATTCTTTTCATTGTTTGCATTCTTAGTGGGTCTATTTTTTTTATTTTTAAAATCGAAACTAGAGGAAACTGAAAGAAATATCCCAAAAATTTATAAAATTATAATTGGAAATTTTATTGGCTTTGTTTCTGTTCCACTAGGCATTGGTGGTGGATCGTTATCTGTGCCTTTTATGAGATTATTTGGCTATGATATGAGAAAGGCTATTGGAACATCTGCAGCTATTGGAATATTAATTGCAATCTCAGGAACAATTAGCATGATTTTGAGTGGGGCATTATTTGCCAAAGTTAATTCACCTCTTAGTTTTGGTTATTTTAATCTTGCCGGATTTTTAGTTTTTGTACCAGTTACAATGATAATGGCCCCTATTGGAGCAAAAGTTGTCCATAAAGTTAGTAGAAACTTAATTACTAAGGTATTTGGAATTTATCTAATTGTAATTTCTTTTAGAAGTTATATCGAGTATTTAAGTATTAAATAATTTAATTTACCGGTCTTTCACTAGTAATTTCTTTGCTTTTTTGCGTTTGTGAAAGATCAATTTCTACCCAATCAATTGGCGTTAATGAACTAGTTAAAGCAATTTTTAGAACTTCATCAACTGTTTTGACTGGAATAATTTTTAAACCTTCAATTACATTCTTAGGTATTTCCGCCAAATCTTTCTCATTCTCATCTGGAATTAAAACAGTTTTAATTCCTCCTCTAAGAGCTGCTAATAATTTTTCTTTTAAACCTCCAATTGGAAGTACTCTTCCTCTTAATGTAACTTCTCCTGTCATAGCAACTTCTCTCTTTACTGGAATTCCAGTTAGAGATGAAACAATTGAAGTTACCATTGCAATACCAGCTGAAGGTCCGTCTTTTGGTGTTGCTCCTTCAGGTACATGTATATGAATATCTTTTTTTTCGAAAACAGGTGGAATAATTCCGTATTCTACACATCTAGATCTTACAAAAGATTTTGCAGCTTTAACTGACTCTTGCATCACTTCGCCTAATTTTCCAGTGATCTCCATTTTACCCTTACCTGGCATAATTACAGACTCAATCGTTAATAACTCACCACCAACTTCAGTCCAAGCAAGTCCAGTTACAATTCCTGTACCATCTTTATTTTCAATTTCTCCGTACTTGAACTTTTTAATGCCAAGATAATCATTAAGATTTTTGTCATCAATTTTGATTATATCTTTAGTCTTTGTAACAATGTCTTTAACGCCTTTTCTTGCAAGTTTTGAAATTTCTCTCTCTAAACTTCTAACTCCAGACTCTCTTGTGTAGTATCTAATAATGTCTTTTAGAGCTTCGTCAGAGACAGCCCATTCTCCAGATTTTAAACCATTTTCTTTAATTTGTTTTGGTAAAAGATATTTTTTAGCGATCTCCATTTTTTCATCTTCTGTATAACCAGAGATTCTAATAACTTCCATTCTATCCAATAAAGGACTAGGGATGTTTAAAGTATTTGCAGTAGTAACAAACATTACATTCGATAAATCATAATCAACTTCAAGATAATGATCATTAAATGTTGTGTTTTGTTCAGGATCTAATGCTTCTAATAAAGCTGACGAAGGATCTCCTCTATAGTCATTACCAATTTTATCAATTTCATCTAGCAAAATTAAAGGATTATTTTTTCCAGATTTTTTCATCATTTGAATTATTTTTCCAGGTAAAGAACCAATGTAAGTTCTTCTATGACCTCTAATTTCAGCTTCATCCCTAATTCCACCTAAGGACATTCTTACAAATTCTCTCCCTGTAGCTTTAGCAATTGATTTGCCCAAAGAAGTTTTGCCCACTCCTGGTGCTCCCACTAAACAAAGAATAGGACCTTTAATTTTATTAATTCTACTTTGAACTGCTAAAAATTCTAAGATTCTATCTTTTACTTTTTCTAAACCATAATGATCTTCATCAAGAATTTTTTTTGCATTATTAATGTCAGTATTTACTTTAGAAGTTTTTCCCCATGGCAATGAAACCATCCAGTCCAAATAATTTCTAACTACTGTGGACTCCGCTGACATTGGACTCATTGATTTTAATTTTTTTAATTCTGCCAAAGACTTTTCTTCTGCTTCTTTAGTCATTTTTGCTTTTTTAATAGCCTCTTCTAAACTTTGAATTTCGTCTTTTCCATCTTCGGTTTCGCCTAATTCTTTTTGAATAGCTTTTAGCTGTTCATTTAAATAATATTCCCTTTGAGTTTTTTCCATTTGATTTTTAACTCTGCCTCTAATCTTTTTTTCAACTGATAAAACTTCAACTTCACTCTCAATAAAAGTTAAAAGAGATTCAAGCCTATTCTGTACTGATAGATTTTCTAAAATTTTTTGTTTTTCAACTAAACTGATTTGCAGTTGATTAGCTACTGCATCAGCAACTTTTGATGGTTCTTTTGTGTCTTTAATTGTTTCAAGTCCCTCTTCCGACACTTTTTTGGAAACTTTAACTAATTTATCGAATTTGTTTAAAACTGCTTTTGACAACAAAGATAAATCTTCTTTACCAAGATCATCTACTAATGTCGAACATGAGGCTAATAAAAAATTCTTTTCTTCATTTTGATACTGATTAATTTTTACTCTTTCTTTTCCTTCAACTAAAATTTTAACTGTTCCATCTGGGAGTTTTAATAATTGTAATATTTCTCCTAAACAACCAACTTGGTAAATTTCATTATCTTTTGGATCATCAACATCATGACTTTTTTGGGCAGCAAGGATAATTTTTTTATATTTATCCATTACGCTATTCAGAGCATTAATAGACTTTTCCCTTCCAACAAAAAGTGGAACAACCATTCCTGGAAACACAACAATATCTCTCAGTGGCAATACAGGGTATTGTGCTTGATTGATTTTTTGTGGGTCTTTGATTTCCATAAATTAATAATAGTAATTGTTAAGTTTATAACAAGCTTTAACTCTATATGGGGACGTTTAATGCTATTTCAACTGTGAATAACTAGCCTATTTTACTCTCTTTATTAATTGGAGTGCTTGAGGTTTGGCTGCTTTTTTTTGAGTAAGTAAGTAGTGGTTTTATTTTTCCTTCAACGACATCTTTATTAATCACAACCTCACTAATAGTAGATTGTGAAGGGAGCTCAAACATTGTCTCAAGTAATATGTCTTCTAAAATTGATCTAAGACCCCTCGCCCCTGTTTTTCTAATTAAAGCTTTTTTAGCAATAGCTGATAGGGAGTCTTTTGTAAAAGTAAGCTTAGCTCCTTCAATTTCAAAAAGTTTAGCATATTGTTTAAGAAGAGCATTTTTTGGTTCTTGTAAAATTTTAATTAAAGCCTCTTCATGTAAGTCATCTAGAGTTGCTACGATTGGAAGTCTTCCTATAAACTCAGGTATTAAACCAAATTTTAACAAATCTTCAGGCTCTAAGTCTTTTAATATTTGACCAGTGCTTTTATTGTCATGCTCTCTAATTGTAGCTCCAAATCCCATCGCAGTACCTTTGCTTCTTAATGATACAATTTTTTCTAATCCTCCAAACGCTCCTCCACATATAAATAGAATATTTGTTGTATTAACTTGCAAAAATTCTTGTTGAGGGTGTTTTCTTCCGCCTTGTGGTGGAACGCTTGCAACTGTTCCTTCCATAATTTTTAAAAGGGCTTGTTGAACTCCCTCTCCAGAAACATCTCTTGTAATAGAAGGGTTCTCTGTTTTTCTACTAATTTTATCAACTTCATCAATGTAAACAATTCCTCTTTGTGCTTTTTCAACGTTATAATCAGCAGCTTGTAATAATTTTAAAATAATGTTTTCAACATCCTCCCCAACATAACCAGCCTCTGTTAAAGTAGTAGCGTCCGCCATAGTGAAAGGAACGTCTAAAATTTTTGCAAGAGTTTGCGCTAATAAAGTTTTTCCGCAACCTGTCGGGCCAATAAGTAATACATTGGATTTTGAAATTTCAACTTCTTTACTACTTTTAGAATCTTGATTTAATCTCTTATAGTGATTGTGCACAGCAACAGATAAAACTTTTTTTGCTTTGTCTTGACCAATAACATACTCGTCTAAAACTTTACAAATTTCTTTAGGTGTTGGAACGCCAGCATCATCTTTAACAAAATTACTTTTGTTTTCTTCTTTGATGATGTCCATACAAAGTTCAACGCATTCATCACATATAAAAACTGTAGGACCGGCTATGAGTTTTCTAACTTCGTGCTGACTTTTCCCGCAAAAGGAACAATAAAGAGTATTTTTATTATCTTTGCCCATATTTAAATGATCGAATCAGTTAAGTTGTTATAAAACAATGACTTGCTTCTAAAAGCAAGTCTAAGTTGAATCTAATCTCTATACTGTGTGTAAGTTATATAGATAAGCTGACTAATCAGCTTTCTTTTCTACTACTTTATCAATTATCCCAAAATCTTTAGCTTCTTCAGGACTCATAAACTTGTCTCTCTCTAAAGCTTCTTGTATTGATTTAAAATCTTTGCCTGTGTGCTTTGAGTAAATTTCATTAAGACGTTTTTTAACATAAGAAATTTCATTTGCATGAATTTGAATATCAGTTGCTTGTCCTTGAAAGCCTGCTGAAGGTTGATGAACCATTATACGTGCGTTTGGCAAAGAAAATCTATGACCTTTTTCTCCTGCGGCCAGCAAAAATGAACCCATAGAAGCTGCTTGTCCAATACAAATTGTTGAAACAGGAGATTTAACATATTGCATGGTGTCATAAATGCCAAGCCCATCAGTAACTACTCCTCCTGGACTGTTAATGTATAAAAAAATTTCTTTCTTTGGATTTTCAGACTCTAAAAAAAGTAATTGTGCGCAAACTAAACTTGCAACATGAGAATGTACTGGTCCTACTAAAAAAATAATTCGTTCTTTTAGTAATCTTGAATAGATATCGTAAGCTCTTTCTCCTCTGCTGGTTTGTTCAACCACCATTGGAATAAGAGTATTCATTTGAATATCAATCTGATCTTTCATAGAGAATCAGATTCTACAGGCTTTGCTTATTTTTTACTAATCTTTTTTGGGGATTTTGATTTATCCTCTGATTTAGTATCTTTTTTTGATTTGTCGTCACTACCCTTTGCTGACTTAGCTGGTGATTTAGACTTAAGATTAGATGATAAATCTTTTACAAGTTGTTCTAACTCTTTTTTATTAACTTCTTTAATAGTAACCTTGGCTTTAGATTTTACCAGTTCGACAATCTTATCTTCGTATATTGGTCCTCTAAGTCTTGTAATTTCTGAGGGATTTTTTTGATAATAATCTCTAATTTGTTTTTCTTGTCCAGGGTACATACTCATTTGTTTTTGTAATTCCTGCTGAAGTTCCTGTGTCGTTACTTGAATCTTATAATCTTCTCCAATTTGATTTAGCACTAAAGCTAGTTTTACTCTTCTTTTTGAAATATCTAAAACATCTTCTTCTTCTTCTTTAGTAAGCTTTATGTCCGAATGATCATGTCCATGTTTATGATCATCATGGGGCTCATCTTTATGAGCTTTTTCATGAATAAAACTATGTTTAACTATTTCTTTTTCATTTTTTACTAAGTCTTCAGGCAGGTCAAACTTACAGTTTTCATCTAAATAATCTAAAATTTCTTTTCTAACTATTGTTTCCGTAATTGAAGACTGTTCTTTTGACAGTTGTTTTTCTAATAGAATTTTTAAATCGTTTAAATCTTTTGCTCCTAAATTTTTTGCAAATTGATCATCAATAACTACTGATTCTGATTTTTTAACTTCTAATATTTTACAATTAAATATTGCAGTTTTATTTGCTAATTCTTTCTTTGGATAATTTTCAGGTAAATTAATCTTAACATCTTTTTTATCGCCAGATTTACATGTTAATAATTGCTCATCAAAACCTTTGATAAAAAGATCTTTTCCTAAAATAATTTGAATTTTTTCACCTTTATTTCCATCGAAAGCTTTACCATTAACAGTTGCCTCAAAATCAAAAACTACTAAATCACCTTTAACAGAATTTTCGCCTTGTTTCTTATTAACGTATTTTTTTTGACCTTCTGCTAATAAATTAATTCTGTCATCTAAATCTTTTTTTTCAATTTTTAATTTATAATCAGTTAATATTATTTTTTCTAATTCGATTTTTTTTATTTCAGGAGTTTTTTCAACAGAAATTGTGTACTCTAAATCTTTATTTTCACCTGAGGATTTGATTTCAATTTTTGGCTGACTAGCGGGTTTAATCTTATTATCATTTAACGCTTGATAAGTGTTGTCCTGTAAAATTTTTTCTAAAACTTCTCCATATAAAGCTTGGGAAAATTGTTTTTTTAATAAATCCACTGGCGCTTTTCCTGGTCGAAAACCTTTAATGTTAACAGTCTTCTGTAGTTCAATAACTCTTTCTTCTATTTTTTTATCAATCTCATGTTTCTTAACCAAAACATTTAGATTGGTCTTTAAACCTTTAGATTCTGATACTGTTACTTTCATATTCTACATGGTGCGGGAGAAAGGACTTGAACCTTCACATCTTTCGATACCAGTTCCTAAGACTGGCGTGTCTACCGTTCCACCACTCCCGCTTTAATATTAATTAAATTTCGAATGGCGAATATAGCTATATTATTAAATGCTTTCTAGGTTTTATTTATAAAATATAAGATGCAAAAGAATAGGATTTGCTTATATAAAAAGCACATTTGATTATGAAGCTCAAACTAGTAATAGACAATAAAATTTATAATATAAAATTATCACTTTTGTTATAAAAATATTTAAATACTTTATTAAACATGAAAAAAATTAAAGTCTGGCTTTTAGAGACAAGAAAAGAATTAAAATGATACGCTATATAATAATTATCACTGCAATCATTCTTCCTTTTGTAATTTATTATTTACTTGTTCGTTTAACTAAAAAAGTTAACAAGAAATTTCCTTTAATAACTTTATCATTACTAAGTCTTTTGCTTTTAATTTGTTCTTTAATATATTTTAGATTTACAAGTACACAGCCTAAAGGTCTAAATTATAGTCCTCCAAAATACGAAAATGATAAAGTTATTCCCTCAAAAATTAAATAAGACTAATTATATTTTTTAGCCAAATACTCTAATGCTTTTGGTAAATTTTTGATTATATCTTCTGCTATCAATCCCTTTTTAATCATTCTTGCGGCATAAGAATGCAGCCATACACCTGCACAAGCACCATCAAATGCTGACATTTTATTTTTGCCGATGAGACTTGCGATTATTCCACTTAAAACATCTCCAGAACCAATCACAGCTAATTCTTCCGTGGAAATTGTATTGATACAAATTTCTCCATCTGGAGATGCTATAATTGTATCGGGCCCTTTAAAAACTAAAACACAATTTGCTTTTTTTGCAGCTTTTATTGATTTTTCAATTTTATTTTTAACATTTTTAAGATCTGAAAAAATTCTATTAAATTCTCCTTCATGAGGAGTGATAATTTTATTCTTATCTAAAATAGAAAATAATTCTTTTGAATTTTTAGTAAATGAAGTTATTGCATCCGCATCTATAACTACGCTGCTAACAAACTTAGATATTAATTTAACATTATCTATGGTCTGCTGATTAACTCCTGCGCCTGGTCCTATAAGAAAAGATGTTATTGAAGAGCTATTTAGAAAGTTTTTGAGTTCTTCATCAGAGTTAATTTCAACTTTTAGTAATGAAAAAAACTTTTGATTATATTTGTCTATCGTATCTTTATTGGAAATAATTGTGACCGACCCTGTACCACAACGAATAGCTGCGCTTGATGACAATAATGATGCTCCTATATAATTCTTTAATGATCCATAAATATAAACTCTACCTCGAGAGTATTTGTGTGAATTGTATTTTTTCCAAGGAAACTTTTTATTAATCCATAAATTTGGATTATTTTCTTTAATTCTATTATCTATAATTTTATTTAAAGACCTTCTAATTCCGATATCTAAAACCTTTATTACGCCCGAAAAATAAACCCCTGGAAAAAGTACATGTCCTATTTTTTTGCAATGAAGAGCTAATGTTAGGTTAGCCTTTATTGTCTCTCCCATCACCTGTCCGTTGTCACTGCTAATGCCAGTCGGCATATCTATTGAAATAGTAAACGTCTTCTTCTTATTAATCGCTCTAACTATATCCTTAATACTAGAACTAAGATTTTTATTTAAACCAGTACCAAAAATACAATCAACAATAATTGGTTTTGTTTTTTTCTTAAGCTCTTTAAGCAAGTCTTTTAAATTAAAAACTTCACAATCAAGTCTTTTGAAAGCTTTATAATTGTCATTTTTTTTATTTTTTAATGGAAGGATTAGAAAAATTTTAACCTTGTGCCCTTTAGTAATAAGACTGTTTCCAATTACAAAACCGTCTCCTCCATTATTTCCTGGCCCGCAAACAACTAATAATTCTTTATTTTTTGAAATATTAAGTGAAATATAATCTGCACATTTTTCTCCTGCTGATTGCATTAAAGAATAGGAACTTTTTCTTAGTTTAAATTCTTTTTGTTCAATAGCTTTAATTTCTGATGAATTTAAAATCATTTCTGAAAAAACAATCTACAGTTTAATTTTACTCGCACTATTATGCATATCTGGCATAACTAAAAAACAATGGAATTTATTGCTTATAATTATAGTACATCTACAATAAAAAAATAAAAACAAGATTAATAATCAATAAAAGGAGAAATTAATGAGTGCTGCGTCAGACATAATAAAATTAATTAAAGAAAAAGAGATAGAGTTTGTAGATTTAAGATTTACCGATCCTAGAGGAAAGCTTCAGCATATGACTCAGGATTTAACAACTATTGATGAGGATTTTTTAAATGACGGAACTTTTTTTGATGGTTCATCTATTGCTGGATGGAAGGCAATTAATGAATCTGACATGATTTTAAAACCAGACTTATCTAGAACATTTATTGATCCTTTCACTTCACACAACACTCTAGTTTTATTCTGTGATATTATGGATCCTATAAAAAAAGATTACTACGAGAGAGATCCTAGGTCTATTGCAAAAAAAGCAGAAGCATATTTAAAAACTACTGGAATTGGCGATACTATCTATTTTGGACCTGAGCCAGAATTTTTTATATTTGATGATGTTAAAATTTCTAACACTATGCAAAAAGTATCTTTTCAAGTTGATAGCAATGAAGGTCCTTATAATGGAGATAAAGAATATCCAAACGGAAACATGGGTCATAGACCAGTTGTAAAAGGTGGTTATTTCCCAGTGCCTCCAGTTGACAGCTGTCAGGATTTAAGAGCAGAAGCATTAAAAGCAATGAAAGATATGGGTGTTAAAGTTGAGAAGCATCACCATGAAGTTGCTCCTTCTCAGCATGAGTTAGGTACAATGTTTGATACAATGGTACGTAACGCTGACAATATGCAAATTTATAAATATGCAGTTCAAATGGTTGCTCATTCATTTGGAAAAACTGCAACATTTATGGCAAAACCAATTAAAGGGGATAATGGATCAGGTATGCATTGTCACCAGTCTATTTGGAAAGCCGGTAAGCCACTTTTTGCTGGAGATAAATACGCAGGACTTTCTCAAGAGTGCCTTTATTATATAGGTGGAATTATTAAACACGCAAAAGCTTTAAATGCTTTTACTAATTCAACTACTAACAGCTACAAAAGATTAATTCCTGGATTTGAAGCTCCAGTTATTCTTGCTTACTCTGCAAGAAATAGATCTGCAAGCTGCAGAATACCTTTTAGTTCAAATCCAAAAGGGAAAAGAGTTGAAGTTAGATTTCCAGATGCCGCAGGAAATCCGTACTTAACTTTTGCTTCTATGTTAATGGCTGGTATTGACGGAATTAAAAATAAAATTGATCCAGGAAAACCATTCGATAAAGATTTATATTCTTTATCAGCTGAAGAACTTAAAGGGGTTCCCCAAGTTTGTGGTTCTTTGAGAGAAGCTTTAGAAAACCTAGATAAAGACAGAAGCTTTTTAACTTCTGGTGGAGTGTTCACTGATGATCAGATTGATGCTTATATCGAGTTAAAGATGACAGAAGTGTACAACGTGGAACACACTCCTCATCCAGTTGAATACCAAATGTATTACAGCTGCTAATTACAATATTTTAAAATTTAAAACCCCGTATCTGAAAATACGGGGTTTTTTTTGGCCTAAAAATAAAATTTACGTCTGTATTTTTACGCAAATTAATCTAATGCTGGGTGTGTGGTAAAAAATAATAATTATTCCGCTAAAGATATTGAAATTCTAGAGGGTCTAGAACCTGTTAGAAAAAGACCTGGAATGTACATTGGCGGTACAGACGAGACTGCGTTTCATCACCTTGCAACAGAAATCATTGATAACTCTATGGATGAAGTTACTGCAGGTCATGCAAAAAATATTTATGTAAAATTAAATAAAGATAAATCGCTAGCGGTAACTGATGACGGAAGAGGAATTCCTTTAGATAAACATCCAAAGAAAAATAAAACTGCACTTGAAATAGTAATGACAACACTACATTCGGGTGGAAAATTTAAAGAAGGAACCTACTCTACTTCTGCTGGATTGCATGGTGTTGGTCTTTCGGTTGTGAATGCTTTGTCTGAAAAGTTAAAGATAGAAGTATTTAAAAACTCTACTATTTTTGAACAAAATTATTCAAAAGGAAAACCTTTAAATAAATTAACTAAAAAAGGAAAATCCAAGATTAAAAATGGAACTCAAGTTACGTTCATTCCAGATAAAGAAGTTTTTGGGAAAGAACTAAATTTTGTTCCAAATAGATTGTACAATCTTTGCAAAAGTAAGGCTTATTTAGTTAAAGGCATTACAATACATTGGGAATGCGATAGATCTTTAATTAATAGAAAAGACGATACTCCAAATAGTGCAAAACTTTTTTTTCCTGATGGTATTGTTGAATATTTAGACAGTGAAACTAAAAACTTTACCAAAATAAATGATAAAACATGTCATCATAAAAACAATTTTGATGACGATAAAGGAAAATTTGAATTTGCAATTCAATGGCACAATGAAATTTCTGAATTTAAAATTTC
>Ga0209400_1001070_pt1 | contig 23259 bp, 14 predicted proteins | sample M_130807_EF_Meta_FD_187313 | JGI IMG/M metagenome (GOLD analysis project Ga0209400, IMG submission 187313) | Freshwater microbial communities from Lake Montjoie, Canada to study carbon cycling - M_130807_EF_MetaG (SPAdes) (version 2) | ecosystem: Environmental > Aquatic > Freshwater > Lake... | reverse complement strand
CCAAGGAAAAGAAAACAAAAGAACCCAAGGAAAAGAAAACAAAAGAACCCGAGGAAAAGAAAACAAAAGAACCCAAGGAAAAGAAAACAAAAGAACCCGAGGAAAAGAAAACAAAAGAACCCAAGGAAAAGAAAACAAAAGAACCCAAGGAAAAGAAAACAAAAGAACCCGAGGAAAAGAAAACAAAAGAAATTAAAGAAAAAAATTCAGTTACCAATGATCAAGTTGAAGCCAAAGACGAAATCCCAATTGAATTAAAACGTCCAACTACCCCGGTTTTGGAAGAAGAACCATTTGAAGAAGATGAAGAAAAACCATTTGAAGAAGATGAAGAAAAACCATTTGAAGAAAACGAAGAAGACGAAGAACAAATTGAATTAGATACAGCAATTGTAAACGGTAATGTAATATATTATGACAAAGATGGAAATGCTTATAATAGTGAATACGAAATTATCGGTAATTATAATGAAACCACAAAAGAATTTACAGAAATTAATGAATAAACTTGTGTTGTTGTGTTGTTGTATTGTTGTATTGTTGTGTTGTTGTGTTATTGTTAACTTGTTAAATAAATAAAAACCAAATAAAAAAACCTTTTTTATATTATTATAAATAATAACATAAAGATATAATAATTATTATCATATAATGTTTATAACACATACATTCTTTGTAATGTTATATATATCATCAACCACATCATTTCGCCATTTTTTTCATACATTCCGTGAAACTAAATTCTTTGTTAAATCAAACCGTATTTCAACATTTCACTCAGAACCAGTATTAAAACCACCAAAATATCAACCAAAAACACAAACACAAATAGAGTATGTAAATGCGTTAGCAAATTCACAAATAAATTTAATTGTAGCAACAGGGCCAGCTGGAACAGGCAAATCTCTTTTTGCCTGTAGTAACGCAATACAAAGTTTAAAGAAAAAACAAATTGAAAAAATAGTATTAACGCGCCCCCTTGTATCCGTTGCTGAAGAAGAAATCGGATTTCTTCCAGGAAATCTTAATAACAAAATGGCAATATGGGTTCAACCAATGATGGATATATTTAAAGAACATATTTCCAAAAAAGAAATAGATAATTTAATTCAATCAAATGTAATTGAAATAACACCACTATTATACATGCGTGGACGAACTTTTAAAAATTCTATAATTATTGCGGATGAAATACAAAATACTACACCACAACAATTATTAATGCTATTAACCAGATCAGGGGATAATTCAAAAATGATTATTACAGGAGATGTAAATCAAAGTGACTTAAAAGAAAAAAATGGACTTGAAGATTTTATAGAAAAATACAAGGCTTCAACAAATATAAATAATATTATAAAATTAATTCAATTTGAAAAAAACGATATTCAAAGAAGTGAACTGGTAAAACAAATATTAAATATATATAACCCAACGCCACCATTACCCCCCACACAAGCATCAATACAATATGATATTCATATAAATCAAATAGAACAAAGAAATAACAAAATTTATATGAACCAAATAAATAATTATATATCAAAAATACCAAGTGAATATGGGGATTATATTATACCACATACAACCACCACTGAAACCGCGACCCCCCCTCATTCTATTAAAGATAAAAACAACGATTCCGCTCTAATTCCAATAGAAGATATACGTAAATTAAAAACATCAAAAAACCTATATTTTAATAACCAGGAAGAGGACCGCGATTATAACCAACCCGGGTATTATCCAAAACTTTAACACATAATGATGAAATATTATCTATATACACACCTTCTGATAAAATTTTTTTATGAATATCCTTTGTTACATGACATGTTTCTATATTTGTACTACGTTTATAACTAGGATTTATATATTTTGAATCTAATGTTGCGCATTTTTTACTACTTACTGCGTTTGTTTTATTAGCATCAAACTTTGCCAAAGCACATTTTGATATACGAGTTATACGATCAATTTGATTTCCTCCACTACTTTTAACTATATTAAGCCCTTTACCTATCATATTAAAACTTCTTAAACATTTATTACGTATTTCTAACATTTCAGAATTATTTATAACAGACGGCTTAATAACTTTATTGTTATTAAAATTAACCAATCCAGAAGTAATAGTATGTCCGTTCATTGTATTATATGAACCATTTATTCCACCATATCCTCGTATCGCATTACCACGAGCTAATGTTCGCGGTAATGAACGTGAAATAACAGATTGCCCAACCCAACCTTGAGAACGATACCCACCATTTAATGAAAATTGTTTTTGTCCAACACTTTGATTATTATATAATGAAGCTGTTTTTTTCTTTAATATGGCAATTGACATATATATAGTTCCAGGAAATACGGGAAACATTAGGTTTTACAAAATTACCTCTTTACTTATTATTAATACCTAAAAATCATTCATATATTATTTAACCCTTTACCAATTATATGAAATTATTTTTTATTACTTCATAAGAAAAATGGAAACGTTAACAGTTAAAAAAGGTAAGCAAAGAGTTAATTTATAACATTTTTTAATAAAAGTAAAATTAAAACATTGTTTGATCGTAGGTTTTTGATCGTAGGTTTTTGATCGTAGGTTTTTGATCGTAGGTTTTTGTTCGTAGGTTTTTGATCGTAGGTTTTTGATCGTAGGTTTTTGATCGTAGGTTTTTGATTTATATTTTCTTTAAAAATATAAATCAAATTTAGAAACATGAACGATATTAAAAACACAGATGAACTCGATATATCATGGGTTAATGATTTACAAACTTCTTATATTGTTGAAATAGCCCCTCCTCAACAATTTAATATTCATTTTATTTATATAAATATTGACAATGAAATAATTCATTCTTTTAATACCATACATAAATTAGAAAAAATTACAGATGATGAAACGTGTATTTTTAAAGAACAACTATTAAAAATAATACAATTAAATAAATGTGTTGTTTGTAAAAAAATTCAACCTAACCAATTATACCGATTAAATCAAATATTAGAATATACAATAAATTTAAAAGAAAATGAAATTATAAATACAACCGCAAAACCCCCATACGAGTTACTACAACCATTTACTCTTAAAAAAATAAATTATATAAATGATATTAAGTTTAAACCATCTATTGTAGATTTTCACCCACTTAATACTTTGTATATAATTTATATAGAAAATGACAGTTTTCAACGTATATTAAAACCAAAACTAAATATATTTACAAGCAAAAATACTCAACCCAACCCCACCCCAGCACCAGCACCAGCACCAGCACCAGCACCAGGACAAAAACCAGCACCAGCACCAGGACAAAAACCAGCACCAGCACCAGGACAAAAACCAACAGTAATTATTGTTAAAAAAACAAAAAAAATACGATTTGATAATTTAGAAAAACCATTAAAATTAAATATTACTAAAAAGAAAACGTAAAGATACAATATATTGTATTTTCAATATATTTGGTATTGGTATATAAAATGTATAATTTATTAACAATGTTAAATATAAAATATTTCACTTCAACCTCTTCGACAAATAACACTTTTTTGTTTTTTTCAAATATAATAAATAATATGTTTTACCAAGAAAATCATAAAACAATATTTAAATCCGTAATTGAAAAAAAACAAACCTCTATAAAAAAAACAACCCCGCAAAAAAAAAATAAAAATGTAAAATTTTCAAATAATGTTAAAATATACTTTATACCTCCTATAGATGATTTTAAAGAATCATTACCAAATATGTATTGGAATTTTGATAATAAAGAAGATATTTTTATACCTTTAAAACACATGGAGTTTGTTTATGAATTAAATAACCCACCTGAATGTAATAATACAAAATTAAAAAAAGAAAAAATAAATTATAATACTAATACTGAAGAAAAACAATATTTAGATGAAAAAGACTTTAATAAAGATTCTAATAATCTAATATTGCCCCCCGCAAATTTTTCAGTTTATTTACATACCCCATATATTAATTCTTTAATAACTAAAAATTTTTCGGAATTTGAATACAAAAATGAAAGTGGGTTTTCAAAATGGGGTAATATAACATTTACTCAATCAACTATAAAATCAGTTGACCAAACCATTCCCGATATGCCCGATATGCCCGATATGCCCGATATGCCAAATTTTATTATTAACGAAAAACCAAATTCATTGCCGTATTTTTTCAATGAATTTGGTTTTAATAATGAAATAGATTTATTAAGAATGACCTCGCCATCGACTTTATTTAAATATGAAATAATTTTACAAAATGAAATACCACAAATGTTTAAAGGATTATCATGTTATCGTCTTTTGTAAATCGCGTTGTTCTAAAATGTTTATATGTAAATTTGTTATAAGTTCATTCACAAATACCGGTATTTCATAATCTCCATTTAAAAACCCAAAAAAATATAAATATTCCAAATAACTTATTGAAATAGAATATATATCCCAATATAAATACCTTTTACTTAAATCCGCTATAATATCTTTCCATACTTTGCCTTCAAAAGATTCTATATATAAATACCATTCGTCTTTTGTTTTTTTTCGAAAATTAATATAAGACCCTTTTAAATTTTCTATTTTTTTAAAGATTAAATTTGTATCAATAAAATCATCACAAATTTTTTTTAATTCATCTACAATTACTATACCGGTTTCATATTCTTTTTTTATTAAATCATCGATTTCGATTGAATTATTTAATTTCGCGGGTTTAATTTTAACACACATTATATACGAAAGTATTACAATATCCAAAGACCACCAAAAGGTTTTATAATAAATGTAAAATGGTTTAAATAATTCTTTTGGATGCGAAAATTCAAGTAATTCCTTTTTACTAAAAGAAATTCCAAAATCAATAATAATAGGAATTCCCTTTTTTTTATCGTAAATAATATTTTGATCTTTTAAGTCATAATGAATAATTATACTTTCCGAACTTGGTCCTTTTTGTAAAAGTTTAATTGATTTAAATAAATACCTATATGTTTGTGTAATCTTTTTAATAAAAGAAATAGGTATAAGTTTTTTTTTTGATAAATTTTGTGTATTAGTGTATTTACTTAAGTCATATAAGTCATAATTTTTACTAAGTGTATTTAACCCATTGCTATTACCACTGGTTTCTCTACCACTGGTTTCTCTACCACTGGTTTCTCTACCACTGGTTTCTCTACCACTGGTTTCTCTACCACCGTTTCCTGCCCCACCATTTATTTTTTTAGTATTAATAATGGTTGATTGTAATTTATCACTACTTACAAGCGGTGGGATATACATTGTATATTCAGAATTTGAAGAAAATTGTAAGGAACTTGTTTTAATATTATCTTTAATTAAAAGCGTTTTAAAATAATTAAATAAACTACTACCTTCAATGTATTGTATATTACTATTTACATATTTTTCATTTTTATATACAGAATTATTAAAATCCGTATTATTTGACATAAAACAATTTATTATTTCTTTGGAATTTAAAGTTTTAATATCAATAAAACAATAATTTAATATAGGCGCAAAATACATATAATAGTTAGGTATTGTTTTTATAATTATTCCAAAATATATTTCATTTAAAAATCCAGTTTCTGAAGAACTTAAAATTTGGTTTTCTTTAAGAATTTCACTTTTTTTTTCAAAGTCTCTATTTGTAATTAAATGTAAAACATTATATTCCTTTTCTGTTAAAATTTGTATTTTACTAATTGTTTGTACATAATTATTTAATGCCGTTTCATTATTATTTGAGTTGGTTGAACATTTAAATTCAGGTTTATAAATACACCCATAACCTCCCTTACCAATTAGTTTTCTTTCTTCGTTTTTATTTTTTGGTAATTTACTTGTTTCTATGGGGTTTTCTGTTTCTATGGGGTTTTCTGTTTCTATGGGGTTTTCTGTTTCTATGGGGTTTTCTGTTTCTATGGGGTTTTCTGTTTCTGTGGGGTTTTTTGTTTCTATGGTTTTTTTTGTTTTACTCGTTTTTTTTGTTTTACTGGGTTTTTCCATTTATATATATAACATATTACATGAATTTATTAAACTTACTATTTTTTTAAAGACATTTTGTTTTTTTGAGTCGATTTTACTGAAAAAATAATTAATTCAATAAAAACAAGGGATTTTTAAAAAATTGATTATATTTTATTTATATTACACAAAGTAAACCATAACAATGTTAAACAAAAGTAACCATCAAGAATTTCCAACCCAAAACAAACCAAATACTCAACATGAATTCGCACAAAAATATATTGCCACCACAAGATTTAATAATGAAACATGGAATGAAAACCAAGAGTTTATTAAAAAACATAATCAAACCGCTAAAAAACAAATAAAATGTATTTATCCCGTATCACATATAAACCAACAACTACCACAAAATACCATATTTTATGTTTTAGAAATGAATAATGAAGTTAATAAAATAATGGGTATAGGACTTATTAAAAATATACCTATTTATAAAAAATATAATGTATACAAAAATACAAAGTATAATGAATACGCATATATAGGATATCACAGAATTGACCGCAAAGATATGAATGAATTAGAAGAAACAATAATGAAAGTATTTGATTATTATTGTTTTAAAGGAAGAACACATCTTAAAAGACTAAAAGGACTTAAAATATTTCCACAAAAAATACTTGATAAATGTCATTCTATTTTAGACTTGTTGGAATTTATAACAAATATTTACAAATCTTCCAGGAAACCTACGGTTTCCCCGGAAGCCCCGGAAGCCCCTTCCCTTTTTTTGGAGCGACCGAAGGGAGCGATATACAACATTGTGTAATAGCGATATACAACATTGTGTAATAGCGATATACAATATAGTGTAATAGCGATATACAACATCGTGTAATAGCAATATACAACATCGTGTAATAACGATATACAACATCGTGTAATAGCGATATACAATATCGTGTAATAGCGATATACAACATCGTGTAATAGCAATATACAATATCGTGTAATAGCAATATACAGATTTTTGTAATAAGGGAAGGGGCGTCCGGGGAAACCGTAGGTTTCCTGGAAAAGGGAAGGGGCGTCCGGGGAAACCGTAGGTTTCCTGGATTTCCTGGATTTCCTGGAGATAATAAATAAAGGCTTGTATATAGGAATTGTATATATGAATTATTCCGTTCAAACAAAGTATAAAAAAATTCCACAAATACCAACCGAAGAAGATATTACAAACTATACCGATAATGACCTATTTCAATTACTGGATTTAAATAATCCAACAGACCGCGAATTAGAAGCAAAATTATACACACTAATAAATAAATATAACACCATTAAAGGTAACCTCGGAAAACAATTAAGAAATCTTTATATAAATATTTTTAATCGTTTCTTTGAAACAGAAAAACAAGAAGACAACGACGCCACTAGCAGCGAAGATGAAGAAGAACTAAAACCATTAAACGAAGGATTTACACCCGTCATTGATGAAACCATTAAACAAACAGTTAAACAAAATGATGAAAATCCAACTTACACAAAAAACATTGATTATACTAAAGGAAACTTAAACCCCATTCTTAAAGAAACCATTAAACGTGTAGTCAGTATAGACAGCTCATTTAGAAACGTAAAAAACTATCCATATTCCACCGATTTTACATTTAATCTTTCTGAAATACTCCGCGATGTAGTTTCCCTTAAACTGTATTCCGTTAGTATACCTTATAATTGGTATACCATTAATCAAAATTACGGCAGTAATATAATTTATATAAACGGAAATAGTAACGGCATTAACAACGGTAATTTTAATTACAAAATTGAAATACCTTATGGTAACTATACAGCAAACGACCTTATTACCGCCGTAAATACTTCAATAAAAACAAACCTTATCGACACCAATCCAGATATAATTTTCGGAACAACTGGATTATTCTATAACCCAGTAAATGGACGATGTACTATGACTCTAGATATAACCAACAACTATAATGAAACCAATTATAAATTGTATTTTCCTGGTTTTACAAATGACCTCGATAATTTTAGACAACCAAAACAGTCTATACCCGAATTATTAGGATACAAAAATGAAGAATATAATCCTTTTACTATTTATTCCAATACTACCAATACATCACCTTCTAATTATCAAGTTACTTCCACAAATAAAATATTTAAAATAATAATATATCAGGCGTCACAATCCAATAATAAAATAACATCATATGTCCATTTATCGTCTACCATTTTACATACTATAACAATTGAACTTTCAACATTAGAAAATACGTTTATAGACGGAAATATTATTATTAGTGAATTAAATAAAAAATTAAATTCGCATTCCGATTTAATTGGTTCTTATTCTTACTTAAAAAAAAACTATATTCAATATACAGAATTTAATGGTAATTTTAATTATGAGTTAAGTATAAAACCAAATCGAAAAACAACGGGCAATAATCTCAATCAAAAAATGGTTGCGATATTTCCTTCTGATGATACAAGTATTTGGACAGGAGCAAACTCTTTATTTAATTTTCCAAACAATATAATGGAATTTCAAAACATATATAGTGAAATAAATAGTTTTACAACCACATATCAGGTAAAGAGTAGTCCATTTATTATTTTGAATTGTATTGCCAATGGTTATAAAACCGATTTTTCATATAACGGTGTTTATTACAATACTAAATCGTTAAATGATTATAAAATTGATATTGAAAATTCTCCACCTACTGGTTATATTTTAAGCCAGTACATATCGGCAATTCAAAATTCATTTAATACATTAAAAATTTATACGGAGAATCAAATTAAATTAAATATTGGTAATACACATGATTTAAATACAAATGACATTAATTTTAATACATATATAGATTGTAATATAAACAAAATTATTGATTCACAACATTTTTATTTGGATATTTCCTCATCATTTTTATCTTTATATTCATCATCTGAAAATGTTACTACTATGGGGTTTGAATATAGACTAAATAATGGAAGTAATGTTAGCACACCATTAACAAATATAATAAATAGCGGTATACGTGTTATTGACGATATTACGGACGAACTCGGTAACATTACACAAAAAGGCAATAATAAATTTTATATACATCCAGTTTCCAGAGTTGATGGCGATAACCGACGAATGAATGTAACAACTATAACTATACCCCCCAATTTTTATACTTTTAATTCAATAGATGATTCAAAAAATATAATAACAGTTATGAATAACACATTTAGTAGTTACAATACTAACAATATAAATCTTTCAAACACAAATATAATTGTTAATACAGAAGGAACGTATATAACATTTAAAATAAATTTAGATATTCGAGCATATTTAACAAATAAAGACTATAATTTGTATTTTTTTGACGCGTCTTGTATTATTCCCATTGTAACCGAGCCATATCCTAAATCATATTATAATTGTTATAATTATAATCCAGTTTATAATATTAATGCCGACCAACCTTTATACTACAATTGGATACCAAATGATACAAGTTTAAATACGTGGAAAACGCATTTTGGTTTTAAAAACCTTTTTGGAAATAACGATAACTACGAAAATCCCTACTATTCTTTGGCAAATACAAGCAGAATTATTGGCACAAAATTAAACAGCGACAACTTATTAAAATTAACAACTTCTAATAATTATTTTCAATTAATACCTTTATTAGATCCTATAGGAGGTGTATATAGTAGCTCGGCAAATAATATTGTTACATATACTTTACCATATACAGTTGGAAACCTATACACAAAAGAACAAATACGAGATGCGATAAATGCCATGTTAAATAGTAATGGGTCAATCGCACGTGGTTCCTATATCGATACGACCAATTCAACCACAATTATTCGTGTTAATATTAATAAAACGTTTAAAGCAAAAGACTACTCCGTCGTTTTTTACGATGAAAAATTATTCACAAAATGTAACTTCGGTCCAGGGTCAAGTGTGGAAATAACAACCGCTGACACAACCCTAGGGTGGAAAATGGGATTCCGTTCCAATATTTCATATAATTTGACTCCCGAAAATTTAAAAACTAATGTGTCAGATGGGGTAACATATTACGGTGACTATATTTTAAATCCATATACATATGATTTCGTTACTGAAATAGCAAAATTAACAGGAGATACATCGGTAAATGTAAATTTATATAACTATTTTTTAATTGTATTGGATGACTATACACAAAATCATTTAAATGACGGACTAATAACCACCGTTAATGCGGATACGGACGTTTCTTTGCCTTCTTATGCGACAAAATCGAGTTATAAATGTATTGTTCCGTTAGAAAGATACGGTATTTCAGATACTACGAAATATAATAATTATAACCGACTAACAAACGCTCAACTTTATTCCGCCAATCAAATATTAAATTCGCAAAAAACAAAATATTTGAATAATATATTTTCGAGTGGTCCATTTATACAAGATATATTTGGTATTATTCCAGTAAAAACAGCGGGTCTTTCTTACGGGCAAACGTATTCTGAGTTTGGAGGAACATTACAAATACAAGAACGTGTATATTTTGGACCCGTTAATATAAGCCGTATGACAGTTCGTATAATGACTGATAAAGGTGATATATTGGATTTAAATAACCAGAATTGGTCATTTTCTTTAATAACAGAACAATTGTATAACCCAAATAAGGGGTAGATACGTAACAATAATAATTATGAAAGTTGGGTGAGTTCGAATGTGTTCATTCTTTGTATGAGACTTTGAATAAGGGCATCTTGTTTTGCCTTTTCACTTTTTAAATCTTGTATTTCTTTTACCAATACACCAATAAGACCAGTATAATTAAGAGATTGATTTTCTTTACCGTCTTTTTCACCAGATACCAAAAAGGGAAAGTCTTCTTGAACTTCGTGAGCGATAAATCCAATATCTTCTTTATTAGTATTTTTATTATAATAATGGACTGGACGAAGATTATCGACTGTATAATTAGTTTCTTTCAAATTAACTACATTTTCTTTGATTCTATAATCACTACTGGAATAAAACGCTGTTGAGTATAAATTACCATTGTTGTCTAACTTCATACACCAACCAGCTGGTCTTACAGGTGAACCAGTACCATCAACCCCACCAGGATTATAATACCAATAAAAAAAATTAACACTATACATATGTACGCTAGTATAAATATTATCAAAATTAGATCCTATATAAGGACATGTACCAAAATCAATACGAAAACGATAATTACCAAAAATATCCTGAGAATTATATTCAGTACTTTGTATACTTTTTTTTACATAAAGGTTTCCGTTTACATTAACAGCCGTATTATTATTAGTTGAATTTCCTAAATTTATAGTGCTGAAATCCCGTGGCGTTTCAATACAAAACCCCGTAATCTGATTAAAAAATAAAGTAGTATAATTACTACTTGAATTATTCGTAAAAAGCTTTAAAAATTGTGAACTACTACCATTAAAAATGGATAATCCAGTCGCATCTAATGACATTTTTTCGTTAGTGTTAACATTCCAAGTGTGTTTAGAATTAGAATTATAATATATACCATTAATACTGTTAGAATTAAATGTACAACTATTATTTAAACTAACTGTATTTGCGTAAAAAGTATTACTAACTCTTGCGCTTCCGGTTATATCTAATTCATATAAAGGCGAAGTATTTTTTATACCCACATTACCTGAACTGATAATACTTAATACTTCTATTTGAGGATAAGTAATCCAAATTGAAAAACCCCCCCCTACTCCTTTTGTATGAACTCCTCTAATAATTGCTCCGGTATCTTGTGAGGTAAGTGCTATTGAACTATATTGAATTGCGTTTTGAACGATTGTATTATCTGTATTATTTATTTTTAATAAAGTAGTATCAGTTAATGATGTCTGAGTTATATTTTTTTCAATAATTATAGAATTGGTAAATCTTCCACTTCCACTTACATCTAACGCATAACTTGGATTAATAACTCCAATACCTATACTTGCGCTGGAATTAGTGTTAGTAAAACATATCTGAGTTCCTGTGGTGGATATATTATTTGTAAGTAATGACGCATAGCGAAAAGTAATATTATTATAATAGTCAAAATACAAATTAGTTCCCGTAGTAAATATTCGACTAATTATATTATTTAAAAAATTACCTGTAGTATTATTTACAAAATAAAGGTTATTAGAAGTTGACCCAGCATTTATAAGGATATTGTTTGCGATTCTTGCATTTCCGACTACATCCAAGTTATAAGAAGGACTTTCTGTTCCAATACCTACATTTCCTGTTGAATTTATAACAATATCCCCAAATCCATTTCTACCCATACGAAAGTAGTCATCAGGTGATTTGTCAACTTGTTGAATGGTATATATTTTTGACCCTTTTGTAAATTGGATTTGATTTTCGTTAGTAAAATTATTATTTGTTATGTTTAAAGCTTTATTAAATATATGTCCTCCACTAACATTATAATACACATTTAAACGGTCACTATAAATATAATTATTGGAAGAATTGTCCAAATACAAGTTTCCGGTAACTCGACCATTTCCACTTACATCCAGATCCCACTTAGGATCATTGGTTCTAATTCCAAGTCCATACTTATTTATAGTCGCTACAGTCCCCCCGTCAGCAACCCCAGTAATATTAAATTTATGTCTCCCTCCACTAACATTAAAATACACATTCGAAAAATCACTATAAATATAATTATTGGAAGAATTGTCCAAATACAGGTTTCCGGTAACTCGACCATTTCCACTCACATCCAACTCCCACTTAGGATCGTTGGTTCTAATTCCAAGTCCATACTTATTTATAGTCGCTACAGTCCCCCCGTCAGCAACCCCAGTAATATTAAATTTATGTCTCCCTCCACTAACATTAAAATACACATTCGAAAAATCACTATAAATATAATTATTGGAAGAATTGTCCAAATACAAGTTTCCGGTAACTCGACCATTTCCACTCACATCCAAATCCCATTTAGGATCGATGGTTTTAATTCCAACCCCAACCTTATTTATAGTTGCCACCGTACCCCCGCTAGTACCATCGGTAACATTAAATTTATGAGATACTGCTCCCCCATTTACATTAAAATATAAATTGTTTGTGTCACCGTAAATATTATTATTAGAATTATTAAAATATAAATGATAATTACTACGAATTTTACAATCACCATTTACGTCTAATGAGTATGCGGGGGTGCTTGTTCCTATTCCAACATTTTGATCTACCAAAATATTCGATTTTGTTATTATATTTCCTTTAATCCAAGCACCACCGTTAAGTACTTGAAGAGAACCCGTATATGATTCACCAGCAAGAGTATAATTACTGTCAATACCTTTAATAAAAACACCCTTACCCGAAAATATATTACCACTTACTCCTAACCCCCCATTATCAACAATTACCGCACCAGTATCTTCACTGTAAGATTCACTAACACTTTTATTAATAATTTTTCCGTTATTATAAATATCACCAGCTACTCCTACTCCCCCAGAAACTTGTAAAGAACCAGTATTTGAAGTGGTTGACGGGGTTGTGGATGTAATAAATAAATTTCCACCTATATATGTATTTCCAGTAACACCAACGCCACCAGTAACTTTCAGTGTTCCTGATGAGACATTGGTAGATTCCACTCCACCATTAATCGACATAACGTATCTTACTTTGGCATTACCTCCAATATTAATATTTCCCCCCGTTCCCACTCCTCCATATACAACCACTGCGCCGGTTGATTCGGAAATTGAATGAATAGGATTTAATAAATTACCTATATAACTTGTTCCAATACCTTTAACATTTAAGTTTCCGGTAACATTTATTTCATTTTCAATATTAATATTTCCCCCTATTCCTACCCCCCCGGTTACAACTAGCGCACCTGTTTTACTATTAGAAGAGACGCTAGAACTTGTTAAATAACTATTATTGGCAACGTTTAAATTACCACCCATAAATAAATTACCGGCAATACCAATCCCACCAAAAAAAACAGATGATCCTGTTATAGTGGAGGTGGAATTTGTAGTAGATGTAATTATAGTATCTTGATTTTGCGTCACATTACCATAATAGGTTGTTTCTCCGTGTATGGATATGTTTTGTAGTTCTACATCTCCTGTAACTTTTAATTTTTTTTTAATATCCAAATTTGAATTCATTGAAACATCCCCGTTAACATATAATGTTTTTATTATGTTAACCCCGTCATTAATTAATACCGACCCATCAATATTCATATTTCCACAAATATCCAATACATTATTATTTGCGTTATTAAATAACACCGGCCAATGGCAAAAAAATAATTTACTACGTCCAGTATTTGTATTACTGCTATAAGGACTATATATACTACTAATTAAAAATGAATTATTATCCGGCATAACAATAGAAGACAACCTGTTTGTCAAAATATTTTTAATACCATAGTTATTTGGTATAATTGACCCCCACGAAACACATTTATCTTTGCTATAATATATTTTCCCATTGTCTCCAACAGCAATTACACACTCGTTCATAGCAATTTTTATTTTGTTTATATTACCAGTGATGTTGTTACAATGAATTAATCCAATTCCATCTTTTGCGGTTGTTGTATAAGTAATAATATTATTTCCAGCAAATACCGCAAAATTATTGGAAATATCCATTGTAGAATAAGAATTCTCAGTGTAGGTTTTAACATCATAAAAAAGTGTATTAATAGATGTAATGGTTTTTAAATTATTTATTTTATAACAAAATATACCGTTGTTACCAGCACCATATAAAATACCTATTTCATCAACAGCAGAAATAGCACCCATACATTTAATATTACTTAATGGTGTGGTAAGAGTATTAATAATGGTAAAATCGCTAGTTGACGAATTTGGTGGAGTATAAATTCCATTGCCATTGATAGTCTTCGTTTTTATAGTATTTAAATCTTTCGCAATAAACCAATAAACATTACCATTAGTAGAACTTAATAAAATTAAAATATTTTTATTTATTGATTGTGGTAATACTAATACATCTGTAAAATCAGCATCTATACCAGTTAAAATGTTATTCCAAGACGCATTTCCATCATAAGAAAACAACGCCACAGAATCTGAACCCGTTAAAAATGAATAATTAAAATTATATATAAACCCATTATTAAATAAAAAAGTTGTATTCGATTGTAAATTATAATTATATGTCGCATTTAACCAAGATATACCTCCATTTATAGAATACAAAATAGAATGGTTACCAAAAAAATTAATACCCCCTGCCACAATTATATTTAAAGGCAATACTGAAGAATTAACAACACAGTTAATTTGAAAACTAACATCCATTATAGGTTGTATTTCATCGTTTGTAATTTTAATGGGTCCATTAACACACATAGCATATTTTTCTGTTTGTGGTACGAGTGTATTAAATCCAGTTGTCGCCTTTAAATATCGTGGATCGTTTCCACTTACTGTCATTTGAACCGGGTAAGTTGCGCCACAAACATCAAATACACTTATTGTTCCAAAAGACCTAGTCGAATCTTTTATATATTCTCCACCGTTTAAAGTTATTCCTTTATTTTGTTTTGTAACTAAATTTAATCCAACATTAGATGGAATATCAGTAAAAGAACCAGAAACCAATGTCAACGCATTTCCGGTTTGATATTGGGAACTTGGAACTTCGAAATAATTATACAAATATTTATTAAAACAAACATCTGTAATAAGCGCGGTTTCATTTAATAAATGTGAAATGGTCGTACCACTTTCTCCACCACCAATTGTAATATTAGAATTAATATATGTATTATTTGGGCAATCAATTGTAATATTTCCACCTAACTTATAATAAGTAATTGATGCGTCTTCATCTAAATTATTTAATATAATATCGTTATTCAACGATTTAATATTATCTACTGTTGTATTAAAAGGAATTTTATTTTTATTCCAAAATTGAATAGCGTTTTTTGAAAAATCCGTTAAAACTGTAATACCATCATTTTCACAATTAATCGAAATTATATTAACATTATCTTGTTCTGTTGAAGACATTTTTAAAGTATTAATTGTATCTCCAGCTACATCAATCGTTGCGGTTGGATTCATAACATTTACTCCCAAATTTAATTGATTTGTCTTTATAAAACTTTTATCTCCTATATATATGTACTCATTTACATAAAGACTATTTCCAAATGTAACATCATCTAACAAATTTAAAGCACCTGATACTATTACATCGCCATCAAATAAAGCATTATTTACTACATGTAAATTACCTGATATATCAATGTTTTTTCTAATACTTGTGTTTCCGATAATGGTTATATTTGAGTTAAATGTACTATTTTTATAAACAACTAATTCACCACTTATTGTAAATAATCCATTATATGGATTTTTAATTATTAAATTATCAGTAGTTAAATTATTAAAATTAACATTGTTGTTTTTTTCATAATTTCTATTTCCACCAAATGTTCGCCAATCAATATTTGAAGAAGCCATTTGTATCTTTATATATACAGGCAAAGAAACCTACTTCCGAAAACCTACGATCTCTCGTACGCCACAACCCACAACCCACAACCCACAACCCCTCCCCCATCAGCCCTTACTACCAGCATTTTTAACACGTTAACCCTTTGCCAATTATATCGACAAATTTGTCAGTAAATGTGTGGGAGGGGTAATAAAATTTATATAATTAATACCATATATGGTATCATTTTTATTTTTATATAAGGGTTTGGTAGGTTTTAAAGTTATAAAACGGCAAGGCAAAGGGTTAAACCCTATATTAGATTTATATATAAACTTTATTATAAAATGGAATATACAAGCAATCAACCCCCCACTAATAGTGAATGTTCCTCAAAAGAACAATATATAACATGTCCGTATTGTTCTATAATGGTTGAAGTTTTAGAGCTTAATTGTAAAATATTTCGTTGTGGTATTTATAAATCATCAGGAGAACAAATAAATCCGCATTTACCAAAAAATGAATGTGATAAATTAGTTGAAACAAATTCTATTTATGGATGTGGAAAACCATTTCGCATAATAAACGATATATTACCGTTTATTGTGGAAAAATGTGACTACATTTAAATCCGGGATTTTCTAAAGATATTATATACTACTCTTTTTCTTTAAAATGCCTTATGGAATGAGAAAACTATCAAAGAAAAACTGCTATAAAGTTTTCAACAAAAAAACAAAGAAAGTCTTTTCCAAATGTTCTTCGTTGGAAAAGGCTAAAAAACAACTAAAACTATTACGTGCTATACACTATAATAAAAATTTTGTTCCATATGGTTCTAATAAAAAAACATAAAAACATTATTAACTAATAAACAATTCATCCACACATACGCACTCACCTAAATGATAAATGAAAAACCCACACAAATAAGCGAAGAACAATTATTAATATATAATCATGTAAATGAAGGAAAAAATGTTATTGTTGATGCCATTGCCGGTTCAGGAAAATCTACCACAATAATACATATCGCACAATTATTACCACAAAAAAAATTTCTTCATGTAACTTACAATTCCATGTTACGCAAAGAATTTAAACAAAAAGTTGTTTCTTTAAAATTGGAAAACATAGAAGTTCATACCTATCATTCACTCGCTGTTAAATATTTTATTTCAACCGCCTTTACTGATACTGGAATTCGTGAAATACTAAATAGTGGTATTTTACCCTCAATAACCCTTCCATTATTTAATATAGTAGTGTTAGACGAATGTCAAGATATGACACGATTATATTATAATTTTATTCGTATGTTTATTTCTTTAATTATTAATGTTAATAAAAATATAAAAGAACGACCATTTCATAAGACCCAATATCCCTGCTCCCCACCACAGTTGCTTTTTCTCGGCGATTACATGCAGTGTTTATATGAATTCAAGGGCGCAGACTGGCGTTTTTTAACACTCGCGCGTGAAATATGGTCTTATTTTCCGCATTATCCACCCGAATCATTCGTCCATTGTTCTTTAAAAACATCCTATAGAATCACAAATCAAATGTCGGCATTTGTTAATAACGCCATGTTAGGCGAAAAACGAATGAATGCTTGCCGTGAAGGCTTACCCGTTGTTTATATACGTAATAATCGATATAATTTAGAAAAAATAATTATTCATCATATAAAACGTATATTGGACGAAGGCGACCTACCAAGCGATATATTTATTTTAGCCCCCTCCGTAAAAGGCACATTCAGTAATGTTCGGAGGCTAGAAAATCTTCTTGTTGATTCAGGTATTCCCTGCCACGTTCCCATGTTCGAAAATGAAAGAATTATTGATGAAAAAGTTATTAATGGTAAAATCGTATTTTCCACTTTTCACAGTGTCAAAGGTCGACAAAGAAAATATGTGTTTGTTATGAATTTCGATAATTCCTATTTTACCTATAACGCTCGTAATTTACCCACAACCATTTGCCCTAATACTCTCTATGTTGCCACCACCCGCGCAACCCATAAACTATATTTATTAGAAATTAACCAACGTGTAACAGATAGACCACTCGATTTTTTAAAACTTTCTCACTCACAAATGAACCAAACAGACTATATTGATTTTAAAGGAACGCCACAAGCCGTATTTTACGAAGAAACAAAAAACAATAAAGAAGGCACAAATGAAGACAAAACACCCATAAGACGAGTTACCCCTACCGACCTTATTAAATTTCTACCAGAATCCGTCATTGAATCCGTTACACCCTTATTAAAAAAAATTATAGTAAAAATTACCCCCCTCAACCCCGCCCCCGCCCCCACCGAAATTGACGTTTCTTCCGTTGTTTCTTTAAAAAACGGAATGTATGAAGACGTTTCTGACTTAAACGGTGTCGCTATACCTGCCATTTATTGCGACTATATACAAAACAAAACCGGTGTAGATACCAATAATACACCTAACATTCTTTGGCGTTTTATCGAAAATATACGAAAACAATTCAAAGAAGGAGAGTATCTATATTTAAAACGCGTTTTCGAATCTCTTTCACCCTTTTGTAGCACACCCTCTGATTATCTTTATATGTCAAATGTTTATATTGCCTTTCAAGAAAAACTTTATTTTAAACTTAAACAAATTAACACAGACGAATATGAATGGTTAACAGAGGAAATAATAGCACAAACAAATGAACGTATTGATCGTGTCATATGTAACTCCGGTAATTCAGAAGACGAAATTGAAAGATTTGAAGATACTATTATTCATTATTCGCAAGATGACAAACACGCTTTCATCGATGAAATTCTACGACCACATATTCAAACCACCGAAAAATACCGGTTTACCGCACGAGTGGATTTAATTACTACACAATGTGTATGGGAACTAAAATTTGTAAATGAACTAACAACCGATCACTATTTACAATTCGTTATTTATGCCTGGTTGTGGAAATGCGTGTATCGCGACGACATTAAGGAAAAAAACACACCCAAAGAATTTTATATATTTAATATTCGCAAAGAAGAAGTGTTCCGTCTTTCGGCTTCCTTAGAAGAATTAACGGAAATAGTAGTTTTGATAATAAAAGGAAAATATGAACCAACGGCGATACAAACCGACGACGAATTCGTAAATTCCGTCAGACCAAACCCTTTAACCCTTTGCCATTTTTGTACTTTTTAAATTTTATTTTTTCTTTTATTGTAATAAAAAATAATACCATAAATAGTATTAACTATATACATCTCGTTACAAAACACGAAAATCCTTTACCGACAAATTCGTCGATATAATCGGCAAAGGGTTAATAAATTTATTATTTTAATAGGGCAATATAATACACTATAAATCGTGTCAAATATTTTAAAATAGGTAAAATATTTGATCTTTGTAAAAATGTTGAAAACGTTAAATGGTAAACTCGTTATTAATAATCGAAATAGCACGATAAATCAAATAAGGGTTAAACTTCGGTAAAAAGGGAGGGTCTACTGGGGAACCATATGTTCCTATAATTATCACGGAAACCCCGCGCCTCCCACAAATTTCGCCAAATTCTTTGAGTGTATGTGTAAATTAAATATTGGTATTTCATCCCCACCAACGCAAACAAACGGTTTCTTTATTATATCCACCTTTCCTATACCCAAATCACCCCCTCCCACTATCACCGGCATTTCCTTCCAAACAAACTCGTAATTGTCATATTTTATACAACAATCCGCATTTACAAACCCCACCGTTGATCTCGTTGAACCACCTATGTTTTGTGGATCTATTCCACCTAAATACTGCCCCATTGCGTTTCCATCAAAAACAAACCCAAAACGTTCAAAATTGTGACATACCATTCTTTTTGTATCGTCACCCAAAAATTCAATTTGGTCTTTAAAAATAGGAAAAATATCCACCAAATTTGGCATCATACGTTTAAATATAGCAAATACATTCATATCTAACATTCGCAAATTCCAATTTATTAATAATGAACGTAACAACTCCGCCCTCGGTACATACAATATACTAATTACATTAATATTAAAAGAATTAAAAGGAACATATATTTTTGTGCGATCAACACGATCCAATAATTCATTACAATTGTAATATAATACCACGTCGTTTTCTATATGAATTACATTTTCTATATGATACTTTTCCATAAATGCGTATATGTAAAAAATACGTAAGGATGTCATTACCCAAAATCCATTGTTAAATTGCTTGTCCAAATGCGACCTTTCATAAAAACGGAATTTATCTTCCAAATTTTCAACAAATACCAATTTAACAAGTGATACTGACTCTCCCCACAATCCTACATTCCTACCAACATAAACCGATGGTTCAAACTCTGCGAAATGTTCACTAAATTCTTTATTAATAATTACATATATATTTTTATGTTTAAGTCGAATGAGATTACGTATATTATCCAAAATATATGGTTGAAAATTTCCTATACTGACTAAAACAACGTTCATTTATATTTAATAAATGTTGTTTTTATATAATTAACTATTTAAAGTTTATATCGTTAACCCTAAAATTCGCGGGTTAAATCGTTAAATGGTTAATATAATATATAATATATGGAAGAAATTGAATTAACCGCTAATAATTTTTCAGGATTAGAACAAAACAAAACAGTTAAAAAAATAACGTTAACCAATTGTACAACCCTACCAGATTTAAGTGAATGTAAATTATTAGAAACTTTAACAATAAATTCATGTAATATAGAGTTTATTAATGGTATTAATATACCTACTTTAAAAACCTTATCAATAAATAATTGCGCTAATTTAACAATTTTTCAAGAAAACAGTTTACCAGAGTTAACGAGCTTATCAATAAATAAATGCGCTAATTTAACAATTTTTCAAAAAAACACATTTCCGGAGTTAACGACCTTACAATTAATTGAAACATTATCGTTAGAAGTTTTTGATAATAACAAATTACCTGAGTTAACGATATTAAATTTAGATAATTATAGTAATTTATATTCCTTTACTGGAAACATATTACCTAAATTAACGACATTATCATTAAATAATTGTGGTTTAACTCAATTCAGTGAGTACGGTTTACCTCAAACTGTCGAACGAGCAAAAGCCTTAGAACTAGAACCTGAAAACACTGAAGGTATAAGTTTTTCTCAATTAAAGACATTATCTTTAAATAATTGTAGTAAGTTAACAGAATTCATCGGAAACAAATTTCCTCAATTAACATCATTATCTTTAAATAATTGTAAAAATTTAGATTTAACAAGTATCTCGGATTTAACAAGTATCTCGAATAACAAATTACCTAAATTAACATCATTCTCTAATATTAAAGGCAACCCTATAGATGAATTAACTGGTGGAAGTAAAAACTTACGAAAAAAACGCAAAATATCCACCACCAAAAAAAATACTAAAAAACAAAAAATTTCACGAAACCGAAAAACATTACATAAAAAACATTATGGTTAACCATTTGCCAATTATATCTACGAATTTGTAGGTAAAGAACTTTTGTATAGGTAACGATTTAACCAGCATATTTTAGGGTTAATGATTTTATTATTTTAATTGGTAAATATAAAATACTACAATATGAATTGTATCAAATATTACCATATAAAATATAAAATATTAAAATTTCCATAAACGGCAAAGGGTTAAAAAATAACATGCTCATGTAAAAGGAACAGAAATATATTTTATAATATTATTTATTATTTCACTCTGTTCTTTTGTATTTTCTCTAGACAATCCACCGTGAATGTTAATTTCATTTATTTCTTTATCAAAATTTTTATTGGTCGTGTTTTTTAAACCTGAAATTTTACAACTGGTAATTCTATCTATTGTAAATGTAGATCCATTTATTATTTCTTTTATTTCTGTTTCATTACTTTTCCATTCATTATCATCTCTTATATAAATTGTTTTTTTTGGTTCATGGTAATGAATTGGACGTTCATATAATGGAAACTTTCTTAGTTTATCAACAATATTTAATGTGTATCCTTTTACATAACCATAATTACCTATGTTTTGAATATTAGAAATTGAAATAGAACCTCTTAATGATTCTATAAAATCTACATAGTTTATAGCATCTTTACAACCTTCTAGGAAAATACTAATATTAAAATTATTGGTTGTTGTGGTAGTAGTGTATTGATTTTCAACCATAATATTTGTATGATTTATGGGTGATTGAATAAGTTGATTTTCGGGTTGGTTTGTGTTTTTTTCCATAAGAAGAGATTTAATAAATTTGATATCATCTTGTAATTCTTTTACAACATTCGATTTTTTTTCGGTTGCGGTTGGTTTTACAATACACGTTTGTTTATGGTTACATAGTCCAGAACGATATTTATACCTTTTATTACAATTTAAACATATATAATTGTTTGTTTCTGATATCGAGACAATTTTATCTTCAATATGCTTTTTTGATAATAAATGTCTATTATAACTTTGTTTTATTTTTGTTGAATATTTGCATTTTTCACAACAGTAATTAGTTGTCATTTTTGTATATTAATTAATTATTTTTATGTTTATTTTACTTTTGTTTTAGAATTCTAGTAATTGTATTAGAATTCTAATACACTTTTAAAGAAATAATAAGAGGTATATAAAAAGTTTCAAAGAATGG
>Ga0209400_1001068_pt1 | contig 23280 bp, 19 predicted proteins | sample M_130807_EF_Meta_FD_187313 | JGI IMG/M metagenome (GOLD analysis project Ga0209400, IMG submission 187313) | Freshwater microbial communities from Lake Montjoie, Canada to study carbon cycling - M_130807_EF_MetaG (SPAdes) (version 2) | ecosystem: Environmental > Aquatic > Freshwater > Lake... | reverse complement strand
CTGCCCTTCGTTTTGCAACGGATTTATCAGTTAATCTCGCTTCAAAAAGTGGGGTAGGTCTTGTAGCAGTCACAAATAGTCATCACTTTGGAGTGGCTGGGCATTTTGCTGAAGCTGCAGCACGAGCAGGCTATATCTCTTTATTGTTTGGCAATACGCCAGCTGCGATGCCAATGGTTGGCGGACGCAAGGCAATGTTTGGTACCAATCCTTTGGCAGCCGCATTTCCAGCCCCCAATCGTGATCCCCTCGTGATTGATATGTCCTTATCTGCAGTTGCCCGCGGCAAATTACTACTTGCTGCTAAGAAAGGGGAGTCTATTCCTGAGGGCTGGGCATTGACTGCAGACGGTAAGCCTACAACTGATCCTCAAGAGGGTTTAAAAGGATTGATGGTTCCCTTAGGTGGTGATAAGGGCGCATTACTAGCTTTGATTATTGAATTATTGGTAGTAGGTTTATCTGGCAGTAGGTTCTCCTATGAGGCCGACTCATTTTTTGATGCCAAGGGAAATCGTCCGCGCATTGGACAACTATTACTCACGATTGATCCTGGGCTCGCAGGAAGCCAGATTTTTGCAAATAAAATGCGTGACTTTTTAAAGACTTTGGCAGCTGACACAGGTACTCGCTTACCAGGACAGCGTCGTTTTAAGCAAAGGGCCGTAGGTTTTAAAGAGGGTGTAAATGTTTCTGATGTCGTTGTAGAGGAAATTCAGGCTGGTATTCGTCAGTCATGGAATGGATAGCATTCAAACAAGGTTGATAAGGAGAAAAAAATGATTCATTTTGTCGTGCATGAACCAGGAGACGTCGTTGGCGTTGTCGTGGTGGAAGGTGTGAAGGCTGGTACCGATTTAATCGGCTGGGTAATGGACGGTGATAGTACTGTCAATATCAAATCTGAGAGCGATATTCCTATTGGCCACAAGATTGCTTTGCAAGACATGAAAACTGGCGACACTATTATTAAGTATGGTGTTGATATCGGTAAGGTAGTTGCTCCCATCAAAAAGGGCGAGCATACCCATGTTCAAAATGTCAAAACTAAGCGTTGGTAATCGATACGTATGTTCATTACGATATTAAGAAAGATAGAAAATGATTAATTTAAAACAAGCAACTTTTATGGGCTATCGCCGTGAAAATGGTCGTATGGGTATTCGTAACCATGTCGTTATTTTGCCCTTAGATGATTTATCCAATGCCGCATGTGAAGCAGTTGCTAACAATATTAAAGGTACGATCGCCATTCCTCATCCCTATGGCCGTCTTCAGTTTGGCGCTGACCTAGAGCTTCACTTTAGAACCTTGATCGGCGCAGGTTGTAATCCAAACGTTGCAGGAGTGGTAGTGATTGGTATTGAGCCACAGTGGACAAAGATTGTGGTTGATGGGATTAAAGCATCTGGCAAGCCTGTGGAAGGTTTCTGGATTGAAGGTAACGGCGATACAGCAACTATTGCAAGTGCTAGCAAGGCTGCTTACTCCATGATGAAACACGCTTCTAAGCAGCAACGTGTTTTTGCTCCACTCTCAGAGTTATGGGTTTCAACTAAGTGTGGTGAGTCTGATACGACTTCTGGTTGTGCATCAAACCCGACAGTTGGTAATGCGTTTGATAAGCTTTATGACATTGGCTCTACCTTGGTATTTGGTGAAACAACTGAGCTAACTGGTGGTGAGCATTTGGTTGAGGCGCGCTGCCGTACTCCAGAAGTGAAGAAAAAATTCCGTGAAATGTTTGATCGCTATCAAGATGTTATTGAGAAGAATAAAACGAGCGATTTATCTGATTCACAACCTACCAAAGGAAATATTGCTGGAGGCCTAACTACGATCGAAGAAAAGGCACTTGGTAATATCCAGAAGATTGGTAAGAGATGTGTTGTAGATGGTGTATTAGATAAGGCTGAGACGCCAACTATTCCTGGATTGCATTTTATGGACTCATCTTCAGCTGCCGCTGAAATGGTGACGCTTTGTGCTGCTGCTGGTTTTGCGGCCCACTTCTTTCCAACTGGACAAGGTAACGTGATTGGTAACCCAATTCTCCCAGTAATTAAGTTGTGCGCCAACCCGAAAACAGTACGGACAATGTCTGAACATATCGATGTGGACGTTTCTGGTATTTTGCGCCGCGAAGAGAATTTGGATACAGCCGGTGAGAAGCTTCTCGATGCACTTTTAAGAACTGCAAATGGTGAATTAACAGCAGCTGAGATTTTGGGACATCGTGAGTTTGTGATGACCCGTCTATACGAATCTGCTTAAGTCTTAGAGTATGAAGTCCCTGACCGCTTATCAAGAAGTTAAGCAAAAGATCACCGAAGATCTGGTCAGGGGGCGTTATCTGATGGGGCAGGCACTGCCTGCTGAAAAGGATCTAGCCAAAGAGTTAGATGTATCTATAGGAACCCTGCGCAAGGCGGTAGATGAATTGGTTGCGGAAGGTATTGTTGTCCGCCGTCAAGGCAGGGGAACCTATATTGCTGAACATGATGCTAAGCGACTGCTTTATTATTTTTTCCACGTTGTTCGTTGGGATGTTGATAAAAAAACGTATCCCCGTGTGGAGACCGCTTCTTTTGGAATAGGGCAGGCTAGCAAAGAAGAGGCTCTCAAGTTGTGCATTAAAGAGGGGTCCCCCGTTTGGCATATCGTTACTCGCCTATATCTAGAGGATGAGTGTGTGATGATTGATCACATTACTTTAGATAAAAAGCGCTTCAAAAATTTAACGCGTACTGAATTTGATAAGCGACAGGGTAGTATTTACCAGCTCTATCAAATGCGTTATGGTCAGTCAGTGGTGAAAACGAATGAAAGATTGCGGGCTGGATTAGCGGGTAGACAAATGGCGACTTGGTTAAAGTTGAAGTTTGACTCTCCAGTACTCCATATTCGTAGGGTGGCACTAGATATACAAGATGAACCAATTGAATGGCGCATTTCTACACTCAACACCTCTCATCATGAGTACTTTAATGAGTTGGTTACCTAGTTTCGGGCAGTCTTAAGTTCTTTAGCCCAATTCATTAGGCTTTCACTCGGGTTCTGGTTTTCTTGATACCAACTTAAGCGGTTTGGAAAGAATGGTCTTAACTCTTCTCCAATTCCACATCCCCATAATTCAAAATTCGTTTGTTGTTCGCACCATTCAATCGCCTGTATCAGGTGATTTTTGAGGAAGTGCTCCCCATTCGCCTCAATTGTTGCTCTATCCATGGGGCAGCCATCTGAAAATAAAATCAGTTTTTTATTAATCGTAGGACCGGTAGATTGATTTGCCAAGCGCTGCGCTGCCCAAAGAACAGCTTCGCCATCAATGCTCTCTGCGTAGATCTCTGGTCTCAGGAGCGCGGCAATGCCAGGTCTTGCTTTGCGCCAATGAGTCTGAAAGTCTTTGAAGATCCAATGAGCGCGCTCATTTAATCTACCTGGATTTGGTATTTGCCCATTTCTGCGCCATTCTTTAAAAGGCCGTCCACCTTGCCAAGCGCAGGTACTGTAGCCTAGTACTTCAGTTTGAATGTGCACCTGTTCCAATATCCTCACTAAAGAATTCACGCAAGTAGCGATCTTGAGTCTTTGGTCTTTCATAGAACCAGAGCAATCAATGAGAAGCGTAACGCACCCCAAAGCTTCTATCTTTGTCGAAGGATGCCGATACAGAACAGGATCAAGTGGAGCCGTTGCAATTCTGGTGAGGTAGCGGCGATCTAAGAGGCCCTCAGTCTCAGTGGTCTGCCATCTTTTGAGTGTCTTTGTATTAAAGACATTTTGATAAGACCTACTGAGTTTCCCCCAAGGTATGTTGAGCGTCGTGATTTCTTCGCTCAGTTCCTGTTGATATATTGCGAGTTGAGCTGGTCGAATACTTTTTTTAGCGTCAATTTCACGATCATATTGGGGGTTAAATATAGTGTATTGCTCTAACGAGCGCTCTAGGGATTTTTTGGTGTCTTGAATTGACTGATGCCGCTGCTTTTCTGAAATAGAGCCAAGAGTTGGAGGTTGTGTCCACTCAATCTTTAAGAAATTGTTAACAACATTTTTTTGTTTTGTTCGAATACTGGGAACATTTTGATACTCAGCATCAATTAAATAAGAGATCATACGAGTGATCTCAAGAGCAGTTTTTGCATAACTAGTCTGATCAAATTGGTTTTCTTTAAGCTTGATTAAGTAGGGTCCAAGACCCTCTGCGAGCCCTGCTCGAGTAGCCTCCACTACGTCCTGCATCAGTTGTGGAATGGGGCGCTGGTTTAGTTTGACCCAGACCGTAGAAAAAACAGAGAGAAGCAGGAGGCCGATGCTGCCTTCTACACCACCATTGGCCATAAATTCCTGCAACCAGGCAATAAATTGACTTTCAACATTCTGTTTACTACCCTGAAGCTCCGCTGGGCAAATACTTTCCACACGAATTTGTTCGAGGACTTCAAATATCAATGATTCAATTAAGCCGTTTGGTGAGTTGGAAAGATGTAGCTCATAGTCTGAATAACGAAGACGCAATGCAACGCCATCTAAGACTCCCCGTGGATCAGCCCAAGCGGCTTGTAAATAGTTGAAGTTAAGGTGCGGAGCTAAAGCATTGAGCGCAAGACTTTTATGAAAGAGTTGCCAATCCCGAATTTGAAGATGAGTGTCACCCGATAGGGAGCGCATGATTGCTCCATAACGGTTTTGTAACTCTACTTCATCATGGGATTCGGTTTGCAAGATTCACCAGCTCAAGGGACTAGTTTTTAGTCCCAACTAACTCAATTGCAAAGCAGCGCTGATAGTATTCAGCAACCAAGGGCTTTTCTTCTGACTCACACTTATTTAAAAACGCTAGGGTAAAGCCAAGCTGAAGATCCTTAAAGATGCGCCAGTTCTCTCCCCAAGTAATGAGGGTGCGGGTAGACATTAGGGTAGAGATGTCGCCAGCCTCAAACCCTTTTCTACTGAGGTTAGCAAGGGCAATCATCTGTTTTGCCGTCTCGGGAGAGATTTCCGGCACCTTTGCCAGTAATATTTTCTCTTCTTCTGCTGGCTCTAGATAGTTTAGGGCAGCAACAATATCCCAGCGATCCATTTGGCCATGATTGAGTAATTGAGTTCCTTGATACATTCCATTCCAATTTCCTAAACCAACGGTATTACTCGTGGCAAAAATCCGAAATGCAGGATTTGGTTCAATGACTCTATTTTGATCAAGGAGGGTGAGACGCCCTTCACGTTCAAGCATGCGTTGAATCACAAACATAACATCCGCTTGCCCGGCATCATATTCATCTAGTATCAGCGCAATGGAGCGTTGCAGACTCCATGGAATTAATCCTTCTTGAAACTGGGTAACTTGCTTGCCGTCCTCAAGAGTGATGATTTCTTTACCGATTAGATCCATGCGGGTAATTTGTCCATCCAGATTAATTCGTAAGCAGGGCCAATTTAAGCGGGCAGCCACTTGCTCTAAGTGGGTTGATTTTCCAGTTCCATGCATGCCTTGCAGCATTACCCTGCGGTTGTAAGCAAAACCAGCAAGGATCGCCACAGTGGCTTGCGGATTGAGTTGGTAACTTGGATCAACCGTTGGTACCAAATCCGATTTTTCGCTAAATGCAGGAATCTCAAAATTGGCAAAGCCTTTGCATTCTGGGAAGCTAGAGTGCAACGAAACCATCTTATCCGGTTGAGATTGCAATAAATCGATGGATTGGGCGCTTGCAGCCATGGGATGTCCTTTAAGAGTCCTAATGCGTTGTCAAATATATTCCATATTGGGGTTTATATGCTTGACATGGTGGAAAATTCACGATTAATATAGAGATTGTAGAACAAAATGTTCCGTTTAATTGAATATCTAGGAGAGCTGAATGTCTAAGACTGGCACTAATTTACCTGCTGGCCCCCAAAAAATGACCCCCTCTGAGGCTTTTGTCGAAACAATGGCAGCCAATCAGGTGACAGATATCTTTGGAATTATGGGGTCAGCTTTTATGGATGCAATGGACATTTTTGCTCCAGCTGGCATTCGTTTAATCCCCGTTGTGCATGAGCAGGGCGCAGCACATATGGCTGATGGCTACGCACGAGTCAGTGGTCGTCATGGCGTAGTGATTGGCCAAAATGGTCCTGGCATCAGTAACTGCGTTACAGCTATTGCAGCTGCCTATTGGGCGCATAGCCCGGTAGTGATGATCACTCCAGAGACTGGAACAATGGGCATGGGATTGGGTGGATTTCAAGAAGCAAACCAACTGCCTATGTTTGAAGAGTTCACTAAATATCAAGGCCACGTGAATAATCCAAAACGGATGGCTGAATACACTGGCCGCTGTTTTGATCGTGCCATGTCCGAAATGGGCCCAACCCAGTTAAATATTCCCCGGGATTATTTTTATGGTGAGATTGAAGTAGAGATTCCACAGCCTAATCGTCTAGATCGTGGCCCTGGTGGTGAAAAGAGTTTGGATGAAGCTGCAGAGTTATTAGCCAATGCAAAATTCCCCGTCATTATTTCTGGTGGTGGTGTAGTCATGGCTGATGGCATGAAGGAGTGTCAGGCTTTTGCAGAGCGTTTAGGCGCCCCAGTGGTGAATAGTTATTTACATAATGATTCCTTCCCAGCAAGTCATCCGCTTTGGTGCGGCCCCTTAGGCTATCAAGGTTCAAAGGCTGCAATGAAGTTGATTTCTCAGGCTGACGTGGTGGTTGCATTAGGCTCACGCCTTGGACCATTTGGTACATTGCCACAGCACGGTATGGATTACTGGCCTAAGAATGCCAAGATAATTCAGATCGATGCTGATAACAAGATGTTAGGCCTAGTGAAGAAGATTTCAGTGGGTATTTGTGGTGACGCCAAAGAGGCAGCAATTGCCTTAACCAAGCGTTTAGCTGGCAAGACTTTAGTTTGTGATGCGACAAAGGCTGAGCGTGCCAAGACTATTGCTGCCGAAAAAGCTGCGTGGGAAAAAGAGTTAGATGAATGGACTCATGAGCGTGATCCATTCAGTCTTGACATGATTGAAGAGCAGAAACAAGAAAAGACTCCAACAGGTGGCATTTACTTGCACCCACGTCAGGTTCTTCGTGAGCTTGAAAAAGCGATGCCTAAAGACGTGATGGTCTCCACAGACATTGGCAATATCAATTCAGTAGCAAATAGCTATCTGCGCTTTGAGCGCCCTAGAAGTTTCTTCGCTCCAATGAGCTTTGGTAATTGCGGCTATGCTTTGCCCACCATCATTGGCGCTAAAACAGCGGCTCCAGACCGTCCTGCGATTGCATATGCTGGTGATGGTGCTTGGGCTATGAGTATGGTTGAGATTTTGACTGCAGTTCGTCACGATATTCCAGTAACGGCTGTGGTATTCCACAATCGACAATGGGGTGCTGAGAAAAAGAACCAAGTTGACTTCTATAACCGCCGCTTTGTTGCTGGCGAATTAGATAGCCCAAGTTTTGCAGGCATGGCTAAAGCTATGGGTGCAGAGGGAATCGTGGTTGATGAGCTTGATCAAGTTGGCCCAGCTCTCAAGAAAGCAGTTGAGATGCAGATGAAAGAAGGCAAAACCTGTGTCATCGAGATTATGTGTACTCGCGAGCTGGGCGACCCCTTCCGTCGTGATGCACTTTCTAAGCCAGTACGCTTCTTAGATAAGTATAAAGATTACGTTTAAGGCGAGGCAATCTTGAAAAGAAGAAGTCCAGTTCATCTGGACTTTTTCTTTATTTGTACTAGACTAGGCATACCCATCTCCACCGCTATTCTGAGGTCTATTGATATGAAAAGTTTTAGATTAATTTTAATAAAACATTTTGTACTTTGTTTTGGGTTGCTCTTACTCTTGACTAATGCATTCGCACAGAATTATCCAAATAAACCAATCAGATTAATTGTGCCTTTTCCACCAGGCGGCCCTACTGATATTGTTGCTAGACCATTAGCCCTATTGCTTGGCGAAAGTCTGAAAGAGCAAGTTGTGATCGAGAATAAAGGCGGTGCTGGTGGCTCTATTGGCGCAGATCTAGTTGCTAAGTCAGCTCCAGATGGGCATACCTTATTTATGGGTACAGTAGGGACAAACGCGATTAATGGAAGTTTGTATAAGCAGCTTCCCTATGACATGACTAAGGATTTCACGCCGATAGCATTAGTGGCAACTGCACCTGTCATCATTGTTGTAAATTCAAGTGATCGCATCAAAACACTAGCTGAATTAATTGCAGAGGCCCGCTTAAAGCCGGATACGATTGCTTATGGCACTGCAGGAAACGGAACTCCAGGACATTTAACCGGAGCTCTATTTGAATCAACTGCTCAGATTAAATTGAAGCATATTCCTTATAAAGGCAGCGCTCCTGCTGTAACCGACCTGATCGGTAATCAAATCCCCTTAATGTTTGATCCAATCCAGTCTGTATTGCCACATATTACTTCGGGAAAATTACGTGCACTAGCTGTTACTAGTAAAACCCGTTCTCCTTTATTACCAAATGTCCCTACGGTAGCCGAACTAGGTTACCCACAATTTGAATCTACTGCTTGGTGGGCATTATTTGGACCTGCTAAATTACCGGACAGTATCACCAAACAACTCAGGACCGATACAGAGAAGGTAGCCAAATCTGCAGCGTTTAAAGAGCGGCTTGGAAATTTGGGTGTTCAGCCTAATACTGACTTTAAAGAGAGCTTGGGAAATTTTCAGACAAGCGAAATAGCTAAATGGGCTAGGGTTGTACGAGATTCTGGCGCCACCGTTGATTAATTAGTAGAGAAGAAAAAATGAAGTTAAACGATGAAGAAAAGGCAATGCTGGCTGGTGAATTTGGCCCAGTCAGACAAATTGCCATCCAACACCAAATTAAAGTTGGTGAGTTTTTTGGTGCTCAAGACTTAGTCCCAGTATCGCAGGCGCATATCATGGCCGATACAGAAAGCTTAGGTGAGTCAGGTGTGGAATGGTTGGAGGCCTTAGCTCTAAATACATTAGAGGATCGACAAGTTCGCATCCCAACTATTACTGATCCAAGAGGTACCGACTTTACAAAGGCGAAGCAACTTGGTCAAACTGAAAAAATGATTGAGTTAGAAAGACGTGCGATCAATGCATTTGTCAAAATGGGTGTCTCAATGACTGACACCTGCATTAATTATCAAACTATCATGGCCCCTGTTTTTAGTGAGCACTTAGCGTTTGGTGATACGGGCGTCGTGATCTATTCAAATAGTGTTTGTGGCGCTAGGTCTAATTTTGAGGGAGGCCCCTCAGCTCTAGCTGCAGGGCATACTGGAAGAACGCCGCGCTATGGATACCATCTAGATGAGCATCGTAGGCCAACCCATCGATTTAAAACACTCTGGACTCCTAAAACATTAAATGAATGGGGTGCATTAGGTGGTGTGATTGGAAAGAAATCGGGTAACTACTGGTCTGTACCGGTACTTGAAGGTATCGAAGGTCATCCGGGCTCCGATGCAATGAAGCATTTTGGTGCTGCAATGGCCAGTTTTGGATCTACCGCTTTATTTCATGTCTTGGGTGTTACGCCTGAAGCTTTGCATGCCCGAGATTTAGAGTATCTCCATCTTCCAGAGGTAGTGATTACTAAAGAAGAGGTCATGAGCCTGCAAAGCTCTTATCGTATTGCAGAGGAAGTAGATGTAGTTGTCTTTTCAGCACCTCAGTTAAGTTTGATGGAAATGAAAAGCATCGCAGAGCTATGTCATGGCAAGAAATTCATCAAGCCATTATTGGCAATGACAAGTCCACAGGTAAAACCTGATGCAGACCGAATGGGTTATACGGCAATGATTGAGAATGCCGGGGGAACGGTATTTTCAGGGATGTGCTTTTATCAATCCTATGCGAGAGAAATTGCTGAAGCAAATGGATGGAAGGTTTTAGCAACCAATAGCGCAAAGATAGTCAATATCTTGGGCGGTTACGGTTATACGCCGATGCTAGCCTCTATGGAAGATTGCGTTAATGCAGCAGTATCTGGGAGGTTGAAATGAGCGGAAAAATATATCAAGCTAAACATGCACAGGGTAATAGTATCGAAGGCGAATGTTTAAGTGCCTCAGACGGGTTTTCTGCCAGATATGATTTAGACCGTCTTAAGGGTGTCTTTTCCAGACCAGCCCACAAGCTTTTTGGTCAATCTTATAAAGATAAGATTCTAGTTTTAGACGCTGCTAAGGGCGGCGTTGCGAGCGCATGGATGTTGTATGAGATGAAGGCTAGAAATATTTGCCCATCGGCGATTATTTTTAATGCCGTTAATCCTATTTTGGCCCAAGGTGCTGCACATGCAGATATTCCAATGCTGAGTGGTTTTGACTGTGATATTACGCAGGCAATTAAAAGCGGCTCACGCCTTCGAATAGATCCAATCAATAAGACAGTTGAGTTACTCTAAAAAATCGAATGGTATGAGGATAAATCAGGTCTCACTCGACCCGATTTATTTTGAGTTACCGTACCAATCGTAATAAAGCAAATTGGGTCTTCATGATCCGCAAGATTAAACAGACTTCTGAGTCTTGGGCTTTGTAGGGCTTTGCCGCTAGATAGTCCTGAGCCAAAGCCAAGAGCATAGGCACTGAGTAATATATTTTGAATTGCACACCCTAAAGACACTAGCTTTTCTTCTTTTCTAATTTCATTGGTTTCATCAACGTAGTTGGCAATAGCCAATAGGAGCAGGGGACCACGCAAAGCCTTTTCTCGAGCTTCCTGAAGCTGGATTGGTGAGGCGCTTTGATCTCGTTCGAGTAAACACTGCGCAAATACTTCACCAAGAGACTTGCGACTAGTTTCAGATATTTCAATAAAGCGCCAGGGGACCATTCTGCCGTGGTCTGGGGCAGCATTTGCTGCTAATAGAATCTGATTCTTTTGGGAATCATTTGGGCCAGGACTGCCGAGTCTTTTCGGCGAGACATGTACTCTTCCATGAATGAGTTTTTCGGCAAATTCATCCATGGAATGAGCGATCTTTATGAAACTCTCTGATAGTACAAATTTTGAGGGTGATTTGCTTCAGCGAAAAACATCCATCTTTCAGCCAATAAACCAATGTAATGCATGATTAAGGCAATGGTAATTTGAGCGATGTTAGGGTAAGTCATAGCAAAGGCGAGCAAGATCATTGGGCCAACATAGGTCATCAATAAAATAATCTTTCGAATATTGCTAATGACTCGATCCGTTTGATGATGGAAAAATTCTCGAGTATTAAAGCTGCCACCCATAAACCCCATAGATGTTTGGCGAATATTATTGCCTTTAATACCTGTTGCAGAGGCCAAATTGGATTTCGGTTTTAACTTTTGATTGCGACGCCAGATCCATAGCTTGAGATTAAGGGCAAGAAATATCAATATAAAGTTGACGCCTGAGATAAAACTTATGCCCAATGGAATATCTGGTTTGTTCCAGAGCATCAAAAGAAGCTCCAATAACAATCCACCGGAGCTTAATCCTAGGAGAATGAAGTTGCTAAGAGTAGATGGATGCGACCACTCTTGAATAAAGCGAATACATTGGTAAATCTTGGCGGTACAGATCCATAAAGCAAGGATGCTAATCAGTAACGCAGCCCATACCCATGCTGGCACTATTCCAGTAATGACAAAGAAGAAGGTGATTGCAGTTAGCGCCATGACCGCTGGTAAAGCAATTACTTCTCGTGAAAGCCAGGAGGTACGCCACATCATGGCAGCACGCCAAGCTCGCTCAGGATGTCCCAAATGAAAAAATGATGCGACTAAACTCAGAGTCAGCAATATGAAGCTGACTGGCAATGCTAGTATGGACAGAAATGGTGCGGACAAGACTGGCCCTTCTATATTCAATAGCGCCAAGAAAAATAACAGGCCTTGGGCCATTCCTACAAGCGTCGTAAAAAAGATAATGGAAAATTGTGGGCGCATTATTTGTCATTCCTTGCTGCGTCAATAGTTTCCATGATCGAGCGGGGTAAGTAGTGATTGGCTGGTTGGGTTTCCCATTCAGGCATCAGGGCATAGCCTCCGCGTTCTTCAATTGCTTTGCTAGCTGCTGACTCCGGATCATGAACATCGCCAAAAATACGTGCGCTGGTTGGGCAGGCGAGAACACATGCGGGCTTACGTTCTGATTCAGGCAGGGTTTCGCTATAAATACGATCAACACATAGGGTGCACTTTGTCATGACTTGGCGCTCTTCATCTAGCTCGCGTGCGCCATAAGGGCATGCCCAAGAGCAATAGCTGCAGCCAATGCATTTATCGTAATCAACCAATACGATGCCATCTTCCTTACGCTTATAACTTGCTCCTGTTGGACATACTGGTACACAAGGTGGCTCTTCACAATGCAAGCAGGATTTTGGAAAATGCACTGTTTGGGTATTGGGGAAGGTACCTGCTTCATATGTTTGTACGCGGTTAAAGAAAGTGCCGCTTGGATTAGCGCCATACGCATTGAGATCAGTTAGCGGTCCAGCAGAGCCAGAGGTATTCCATTCTTTGCATGATGTGACGCATGCGTGACAGCCAACGCAAACATTCAGATCAATGACTAGGGCGAGTTGTTTATTCTTACTCACTTACTTGTCTCCTTTTTGAGGGGCATACCAGGTACTTCATATGCCTTTACCTGGGGCCAAGTCTCTTGTGTTTCTTCATTTCCAGCTGGTGCTAATCGCACTCGAACGTCATACCAGCCTGCTTGACCAGTAATAGGGTCTGAGTTGCTCACAGTGAAACCGCCTAATGGAAGCTCTTCAGAAATCAAGTGATTCAATAAGAAACCTTTTTTAGATTCATCGGCATTATCCGTCAGACTCCACGCGGATTCTGCTTTACCAATCGCATTCCAGGTCCAAACTGTTCCAGGATCAACCGCTTCTGAATGACGAGCCATACACTTGACCTTACCCCATTGAGATTCAATCCACATCCAGGCGCCATCAGCGATTCCATGCTGAAGAGCCGTCGCCGTATTCACATATAAATAGTTATGACTATGAATTTGTCTTAGCCAAGCATTTTGAGAATCCCATGAGTGATACATCGCCATAGGGCGCTGGGTAATCGCATTCAAAGTAAATTTGGTGAGGTCAGTAACCTCATCTTCTAGTGGTGGATACCAGAAAGGAAGTGGATCAAAATATTTGTAGATACGTGCTTTTAAATGCTCTGGAGGTTGAGCTCCAGGACGCTTGCCTGTTGCAGCCAATCTGAATCTTTGCAAGATATCTGAGTAGATCGCGATCATGATCGGATCATTCTTCTGTCTTAGAGCATTTTCTTTGGAAAAATCTAAATACCCTTTATTCCAATTGCGCATGTATTGGTGCTCGGGTGGCATATGGTATTGGTGCACGCAGTTATTCTCAGCATATTTTTGCCATTGATTCGGATTAGGCTCACCTTTGAGAACTTTCTCGCCATCCTTACCGCGCCAGCCAGTGAGAAAGCCAATGCCTGAATCGGGCGCAGTCTGAAAGCGGGTAATAAAGTCCGGATAATCTTTGAATTTCCGTTCACCTTCTGGTGTCGTAAAAGCTGGGAACTTCAAGCGCGATGCAAGCTCAATCAGGACTTCTTGAAATGGCTTACATTCACCTAGAGGCTCAAGCACTGGGATACGAACAGAATCCACTGGACCATCAAATTCTGAAATGGGGCGATCGAGCATACTCATGACATCGTGACGCTCAAGATAAGTAGTATCGGGTAATACCAGATCAGCAAAATCTACCATTTCAGACTGGAACGCATCGCATACGACTAAGAATGGAATCTTAAATTCGCCATCAGCGTTTTTAGCATTCAAATGTTCACGCACTTCCATCGTGTTCATCGTAGAATTCCATGACATATTGGCCATGAAAATCATGAGCGTATCAATAGAGTAGGGGTCGCCTTTCACTGCATTCGTAATGACGTTATGCATCAAACCATGAGCAGCCAAAGGATACTCCCATGAGTAGGCCTTATCAATACGTAATGGGCTGCCTTGCGAATCCAATGCCAAATCTTCTGGTTGTGTTGGCCAGCCCAAAGGTGGTTTAGCTAAAGGTGTATTTGGCTTAATATCATTTTCGGATGATGGGGGCTTTGCATTTGGGGGCACTTGCCTTGGGTAAGGTGCTTTGTGTCTAAAGCCCCCTGGACGATCAATTGTTCCTAATAAAGACATCAAGACAGCTAAGCCACGCGTTGTTTGAAAGCCATTTGAGTGAGCAGAGAGTCCACGCATCGCATGAAATGCGACAGGCCTACCAGTTACCGTGTTATGTTTCTCTCCCCATGAATCTGTCCACGATATAGGCAGTTCAAATTCTTGGCCGAATGCAGTATCGGCAATTTCTAGGGCAAGCTTGCGAATTCTTTCTGCAGGGATACTGGTAATTCCTGATGCCCACTCTGGAGTAGTTTCACTTACTTGTCGTTTGAGTAGCTCAAATGCAGGAACCACCCTCTTACCCTGATGTGGACCAGGCCCCATCGTATATTCACCAAGCAATACTGGTGATGTGCCTTGTTTAAAACAAGGCTGCGCACTTTGAGTCTTTTCATCCCAAATATATTTATTGTGCGGTAAATCCAAGTTAATTGGATCAGAATCTGGATCGTATAAAAATAAACCTTCTTCTGCACCTGAATCCATGCAAACCAATTGCGATGAATTGCTAAAGCGTTTTAAGAAGGGTGCATCATATTTCTCAAGACGAATAAGTTCATGCATGAGCGCCATAAAAAGCGCCCCATCGGTACCAGGTTTAATTGGGACCCACTCATCCGCAATTGCTGAGTAACCCGTTCTGACTGGGTTAATTGAGATAAAGCGGCCACCTGCTCTTTTAAATTTAGATAAGGCAATCTTCATTGGATTGCTGTGATGATCCTCGGCGGTACCGATCATGACAAATAGCTTTGCCCGCTCTAGATCAGGCCCACCAAATTCCCAAAAACTTCCACCAATGGTGTAGATCATTCCTGCAGCCATATTAACCGAGCAAAATCCACCATGAGCAGCATAATTTGGCGTACCAAATTGCCGTGCGAATAAGCCAGTTAAGGCCTGCATTTGATCTCGCCCCGTAAAGAGTGCGAACTTTTTAGGATCGGTAGCGCGAATATGGCTTAGACGCTTAGTGAGAATTTCAAAAGCTCTATCCCAGCTAATGGGCTCAAACTCACCATCTCCACGATTACTACCCGCCTTTCTTAACAGGGGCTGAGTAATACGAGCAGGAGATTTTTGCTTCATGATTCCCGAAGCGCCCTTGGCACAAATCACGCCTTGGTTAAGAGGGTGTTCTGGATTGCCATCAATGTATACAAGTTCACCATCCCGTAGGTGCGCTCGAATACCACATCGGCATGCGCACATATAGCAAGTTGTCTTTTTAATCTCCGTCGCAGGACCTTGTTTCTTGATGGGATCATGTACTGGATCATTTGAAAATAGTTTAAACATAGCTTTACTTATTTATTGAGGTTGTTTAGCAAGCAAAATAGCCATCGCAGTAGAGGCGACTCTTGAAAATACGGAGTCAGATCTCGATGTGAGAATGATAGGAACTTGAGCTCCTAAAATAGTTCCAGCACACTCCGCCCCAGCCATATAGACTAAGGACTTGTAAAGAATATTGCCCACTTGTAAGTCAGGAGCTAACAGTAGATCAGGATCGCCAGCAACCTTTGAATCGATTCCTTTTGTTTTAGCGGAATGGATAGAAATAGCATTATCGAATCCAAAAGGTCCCTCGATCATTGTTGAGGGATGAATTGGGTTTGCAGCGTGGGTATTTACAATCTCTTTTGCATCGGTAGTAGCTTGCATGGCCGGGTTTACTACCTCTGTAGCAGCAATGATCGCTACCTTTGGATTTGCAACCCCAAGTTTATTCAGGGCTTCAAGACTGCTTTTAAGAATTTGTATTTTTTGAGATGCATTGGGTGCGATATTCACTACACAATCACTGATCCCAAGTAGTTTTGGGTAATGCTTGAGCTCAAATAAAAATAAATGACTCGTTCTGCGATCGGTTCTTAAGCCATCGCGCTGCACTATAGGGCCCATCAGATCTTCGGTATGCAAGGATCCCTTCATCAAAACCGCAAGCTTACCTTCCTTAACCATCTCTACTGCTTTCTTGGCAGCAAGTATTGGGTCATTGGGGGTATTAATAACTTCGATTCCATCCAAAGAGAGTTTTTCCTTGGCTGCTAGTTCCAAAAGGAGGTCTTTAGGCCCAATCAAGATTGGCTTGCCAAGCTGTCTTTTTATTAATTCAAAGATGGTTTCGAGAGCTGGTGCACTCAACGGATAGACAACCCCCAAAGGGAGATCGCTTTTAGCTTCCTCGATCATTTTTTCCAATAGTGGATATTTATCCATGAGGTTTGCCTGATTGATCTACGGTTATTCGAATGAATTAAGACAAAGTTTGAGAAATACGTGCAGAAGCTTCTTTAAGCTTCGGAATATGTTCCATAGCTTGATTTAAGGGAAGTCTTGCAGTCGCTGCATGGACAGCAATGGCCGCCACTACCTCACCCATAGCATCTCGAACAGGTACCGCTATACATGAAACACCCAGAACATATTCTTCATTATCAATTGCATATCCGGTACTAACAATGCGCTCAAGCTCTGATTCCAGTAGGTCACGATCCGTAATGGTTCTGTGAGTAAATTTCTCAAGCGGTAAGTTTTCTAAAAGCCTAGCGCGCTCCTCGGGTGCTTTGAATGCTAGCAATAACTTGCCACTGGCGCTGCAATGAGGGGGGAGGACTGTCCCTGGCGGCAGATGCAGGCGTAAGGCCCAGTTTGCTTCAACGCGGTCTAAATAAAATAGCTCGCCACGTTTCAGTACTGCCAAATTACAAGTCTCACCCAGATCGGCAACCAGTTTTCTTAAGATACTGTGCCGAATGGCGGAGACAGTGTCATGTGTCAAAGTAGCCATAGCTAAGCTAGAAAGTCGCTCACCGGGGGCATAAGTGCGACCACCTGGCTCCCTGGCCACCAGTCCGGCCTCTTCGAAAATAGCCAGGGTGCGATGTAGGGATGCTTTTGGCATTCCGGTAATTTGCATCAGTTGAGCTAAGGTTGCGGGCTGCTGCAGGGCTGCTAAAGCCTCTAATATGACAATGCCTTTAAGCATTGACGAATTTTCGTTAGCACCATCTTTTTTGTTGGTATCTAGCGGCTCAGTACTGTCAATTTCAAGCATAAGTAGCAAATCTCAAGAATTGTGTCATTTTGTTCATTCTAATAGAACATATTTGCAATATCCAGAGAAAATGTTAGTATTTTTACTAATGCGAAACAACTTGTTCCGTTGGGTAAGATTAGTTATTGTGTCTGGAGTTATTAATTGGGACTAATATAAGTCCATGAAGTCTATTTAAAACAGGAGATGAGGTATGCGTAGAAGCAATCTGGTGGTCACTGTTATATCTATAGCCTTGAGTGTGTTCGGTTTTGCTCAAGTCGCGGGCGCCCAATCTTGGCCTAACAAGCCGATTAAATTTGTTGTGCCATATCCGCCTGGCGGAGGAACTGACGTGATCGCTCGCATCATGCAAGAGCCATTGGGTCAGGCCTTAGGCCAGCAGATCATTATTGATAATCGCGGTGGGGCTGGTGGCTCTATTGGTACGGATCTTGTTTCTAAATCTGCTGCGGATGGTTACACAGTGTTATTCACGCTGTCTTCCCACACCATTAATCCTGCCATCTATCCAAAGCTAGCATTTGATACTGAAAAAGATTTTTTACCAGTGTCATTAGTAGCTTCATTACCACAGATTTTGGTTGCCAATCCTGACTTCCAGGCGAAGACAGTAAAGGAAGTGATTGATATGGCGAAGGCGAAACCAGATTCAATTTCTTATGCATCTGTTGGTAATGGATCTCCAGGTCATCTTGCTGGTGCAATGATGGCTACTTCAGCAGGCGTATCGATGACTCATATTCCTTATCGTGGCGGTGGCCCTGCTGTTACTGACGTCATGGCAGGTCAAGTGCCCCTGCTATGGGTTTCGATTCCAGCAGCAGCAAACTTTATCAAGTCAGGTAAGTTGCGTGCTTTAGCAGTTTCTACTGTCAAACGTTCTCCTATTTTTCCTGATGTACCTACGATGGCCGAATTAGGTTTCAAAGACTATGAGGTTGACTCCTGGTATGCGATGTTTGTTCCTGCAAAAACACCACAGCCCATTATTGATACGCTCTACAAGGCAACTATCAAATCACTATCCGACCCAGCAGTGAAAGAAAAGCTATTAGGTCAAGGGGCTGAGGCAGTGGGTAGTTCGCCCGCTCAACTCGGAGCAATCGTCAAGAATGAGATTATGAAGTGGAAGAAAGTGGCTAAGGATGCCGCTATCAAAGCAGAGTAAAGAGTCCTGATTGATTGAAACCATTAACCAAGTAAAGATATGACACCAGTAGAGAATATTGTTGAGCGAGGGCGTATAGCCCAACAAGAGTATGAGCAATATACACAAGCACAAGTTAACTTAGTAGTGGAAGCTGTTGCATGGGCCATCTTAGAGCCAAAGCGCAACCAAGAGTTGGCCGAGCTTGCTGTAAAAGATACTGGTCTTGGCGATGTTGCTGATAAGTTTAAGAAAAATTTCAGAAAAACCCTTGGACTTATTCGTGATCTAAGCTCTGCTAAAACAGTTGGGGTTATCTCTGAAGATTTGAGGACGGGCCTGACTGAGTACGCCCGTCCAGTAGGGGTTGTGGCTGCCATCACACCCTCAACTAATCCAGGTGCAACGCCGATTAATAAAATATTGAACGCATTGAAATGTCGTAATGCTGTGGTTGTAGCGCCATCTCCAAAAGGGTATTCAACATGTGCCCGATTGTTGGAGTTTGTGCATCAACAATTAGACCTAGTGAATGCACCCCGTGATTTGGTTCAGATGTTACCGTTCCCGATCACCAAAGATTCCACCAATGAATTAATGCGTTTGGCTGATTTAGTAGTGGCCACAGGCTCACAAGCAAATATTCGGGCTGCGTACAGCTGTGGCACCCCCGCATTCGGCGTGGGCGCGGGTAATGTGCTCGCCATTATTGATGAGCATGCTGACTTAAATGGGGCTGCAGCAAAAATTACGCAATCCAAAATTTTTGATAATGCAACCAGCTGCTCTAGTGAAAATGGCGTAGTAATTTGTGCCGATGTGTATCCGGATGCTATAAAAGCTCTTGAGAATGCTGGCGGTGTCATGTTGGATGAGGCTGATAAAAAACGTCTTGAAGGAGTGATGTTTCAAAACGGCAAGCTGACTTCAACTTTGACTGCCCAGTATCCATCGGTGATTGCAGAGCGTGCGCAACTCCAAAATCCAAAAGCTAATAAAGCTAAATTTTTGATGGTAGAGGAGGATGGCTTTGGACCATCTGCTCCGTTCTCTGGTGAAAAATTAAGTCCTGTTCTTACGGTATGGAAGGCTTCTGATTTCAATGCAGCCCAAGACTTAGTAACCCATGTGTATGACTATCAAGGAAATGGCCATTCAGTTGGCTTGCATACTGCTTTAAGTGGCGATGTCATGGAAAAGCGCGCCGCAACTCTGGCTGAGAATTTAAAAGTAGCTCGAGTCATTGTGAATCAAGCGCATACCATTGCTACTGGCGGTAGTTTTGAAAATGGACTTCCATTTTCGCTTTCTATGGGCTGTGGCACTTGGGGAAAAAATAATTTTTCAGACAATATGAACTATCGGCACTACCTCAATATCACCAGAGTGGTTCGGGCGATTCCAGAACGGGTGCCTAAAGTTGAAGATCTCTTAAAAGATTACTTCGCACGCTTTCCTCAGGCTTGAACTTTACAGTGACGACATCTTGTCAAAGTTTAGGTGAGATCCTATTGCATTGGTCAGCAGTGCAAGGCGATAAAGTCTTTTTATATGCACCTGAGAGTGGAGCTACTCTCACCTATGGCCAGCTTTCTAAAGAGGCCCATCATTTCTCCACATGGTTAGAAGAGCAAAAAATAAGTGCTCACGGCCATGTTGGCTTGTATATGCAAAATGGTCGCCAGACCAGTACGATCTTTTTAGCATCAATGGCTTGTGGTCGGGTGATTACTCCGCTAAATTTATTGGCGCCCACTGATCAACTTGCTTGGGTTTTGGATCACAGTGATATAGAGGTTTTATTTTATTCTCCCGATAAAAAGCAAAGCCTATTTCTAGCTTTAGAGAAAACTAAGAGATCCTTTTTATTGTATGAGCTCGACCCCGATGCTTTGGAGGGTCCCTTTATGCAGAGTAAGGCAGGGATGCTTTCATCGGTTCCAGCAAATCAACCGGCCTTGTTAATGTATACCTCTGGAACTACCGGGACGCCAAAGGGGGTATTGTTAACGCATGCTAATTTGCTCCACGCAGCACGGTCAATGGCATCATGGCATTCGCTGACTCAGGCGGATACCGTCTTAAGTTCTTTACCGATCTATCACATTAATGGCCAGGTTATCTCTACGATTACCCCATTTGTTTCAGGTGGCTCTGTTGTTGCTCCTCATGCTTTCTCGGTATCGAGTTGGTGGAATTTAGCGATCCAATATCAATGTACTTGGATCAATATGGTGCCTACCATCATTGCTTATTTAATCAATGCAGCAAAAAGTGGGGGAGCCCTACCAAGTCGAGAGCAATTGAAGTCGATTCGCTTTGGCCGTTCAGCTTCAGCGCCGCTTCCTCCAGAGCATCACCGCGAATTTGAAAGTCTATTTGGTATTACTGTCATTGAAGGTATGGGTATGACTGAGTCTGCCTCCATGGTATTTTGTAACCCCCATGATGAAAGGCGGCGCTATGGAAGTCCTGGTCTTCCTTGTGGAGTGGAGGCAAAGATCATTGATGCCGAGGGAAAGTTGCTTGGTAATAATCTAGTAGGAGAAATCTGCTTGCGCGGCGGTAATGTTCTCAATGCCTATTACAAAGCAGAGGCTGAGACAGCTAAGGCATTTGATGTAGAGAGATGGCTAAAGACTGGCGATTTAGGAATGCGTGATGATGATGGCTTTTATTTCATTACTGGCCGCCTCAAGGAGCTCATTATTAAAGGCGGAGAAAATATTGCTCCACGTGAAATTGATGAGGCAATCTTGAAACATCCAGCAGTATTAGATGCGGCTGCCGTTGGAATCCCAGATGATAATTATGGGCAGGAGATTATGGTGTGTATCGTTTTAAAACCAGATGCCACTTGTTCAGAAGAAGAGATGCATCAATTTTGCATTAAAGAGCTTGGAAAATTTAGAACACCAAAGTTGATTCAGTTTATGGAAGACTTGCCCAGAGGCCCATCAGGTAAAGTTCAGCGATTAAAGCTCTTGGATTTGCGCAATACTCATTAGTGGTTCTTAAAGAAGCGCTTCACTACTGCTGAAGTCAGTATTCCTCCAAGAATTGCCCACTCCAATGGAGTCGTGATGGTTCCAATCGCCGTTACTACCATCGGGATCCAAGCGCTTGGCCCTAGATTAATCTCATCGCGGATCTGTTTGAGATCAATTAAGTTCCAAGCTACTACTAGCAAGAGTGAGGCAATCACGATATAAGGAATATGTTTGGCTAATGGGGATACAAAAGCCAACAAAATGACCAAAAATATTGCCGCACAGATTGCAGAAAGCGGTGTTTTCGCGCCAGAGGCTAAGTTCACACCCGTACGATTAAATGAGCCGCTAGCAGGATAGGCTGAGAAGAAAGAGCCGCAAATATTCGCTAAGCCTTGGCCAATAAATTCTTGATTCGCATTGAAATGGTCTTTTGTTTTTAACGAAATTGCACGAGCGATAGCCATTGCCTCAGTTGATGCGAGAAGGGTCATGATTAGCGTAGCACTAAAAAGCTTTTGAAGAGTTTCAGTACTGAGATCAGGATAGGAGAATGGCGGTAAAGCGCCAGGTATTTCTTGAACCCTTTTAAATACACCGATTGAAGGAAAGATTATTTCTATGATGGCAGCCGCCATACTTCCAAGAATCAATGCAACCAGCATTGCTGGCACATAGCGGTTGAGAGGCTTCCATAAACTAATAGCAACCAAGGTAAAGAGTACTAATGCAGGCGCGGCAATTTGCCATTGATGATTTTGAAAGGCTTCTGCTATGGCACTAATTGTTTCCACTACGTTTTTACCTCTTGGCACACTAACACCCAATAAGGTTCCTAGCTGACTGTTGATAATCAGAATTGCAGCGCCAGTGGTAAACCCAATAATGACCGAATGCGGTACTTTTTCAACCCATTTACCCGCCTTGCTCAGTCCTAATAGCAGTTGCAGCACTCCAACTAAAAAACTCAAAGTGAGTACGTAGGCAACATAATTTGAGGACTCAGGTAGTGCCATTGGTGCAATCAGCGCCATTGTAGTTAATGAAATGGCGTTGGCAGGCCCCGTGACCATCAGTCGACTAGAGCCAAACAATGCAGCGATGAGGCAGGGGACCATCGCTGCATAAAGACCATACTGGGGTGGCATACCAGCCAACAAAGCAAAGGCAATGCCTTGAGGCATCACAACGATTGCCCCAGTAAGTCCAGCTAAAACATCTGCACGAATGATTCCAGGAGTTTTATATTCTGCAAGCCATCTGCTGAAAGGAAGTTTCCAACTCATGAGGCTTGAATTCGTCCTAGGATCAAATCAGCAGCACGTTCACCAAGCATGACAGCGGGCCAGTTTGTATTACCAGAAGGTACGGTAGGCATTGCAGAGCAATCAACCACTCTTAATCCTTCAACGCCACGTACACGGAGTGATGAATCGAGAACGGCCATGGGATTATTATCTGGCCCCATCTGACAGGTGCCAGTGGGGTGAAAAATAGTCGCACCACTATTGCGACAGAATTCTAAAACCTCTTCATCGGATTTTGGATTATTCGGCTTGACTTCACGAGTAATCAGAGAGCGCAGCGGTTCAGTCTGTGCAATTTTTCTTGCAAAGTTAACTGCAGCAACACAGGTATCACGGTCATGTTGAGTAGCTAAATAGTTAGCAACCATTTTTGGAGGAGTTAGGGGGTCTGCCGACTGAATGCGAACATATCCTCGAGATTCTGGTCGAAGTTGACATACGGACATCGTGAATCCTGAAAAGGAATGTACTTTACCCCCAGCCATTTCTGCAGATAGCGTGGCCATATGGAATTGAATATCGGGTGTTTTGGAATCTTTCATCACGCGAGTAAAGAGACCGCCTTGATTAATTCCAATCGAAAGTGGCCCGCCTCTAA
>Ga0209400_1001058_pt1 | contig 23378 bp, 20 predicted proteins | sample M_130807_EF_Meta_FD_187313 | JGI IMG/M metagenome (GOLD analysis project Ga0209400, IMG submission 187313) | Freshwater microbial communities from Lake Montjoie, Canada to study carbon cycling - M_130807_EF_MetaG (SPAdes) (version 2) | ecosystem: Environmental > Aquatic > Freshwater > Lake... | reverse complement strand
TACTTTTGCAAACCAGTAATAAAATTATCTCGACCTACGTGTGCCACCAATTGATGGAGCGCGGAAGCTCCTTTTGCATATGAAATACCATCGAAATTAGCTTTTACAGTATCGATATCGACCATATCGGTAGCAATTGGGTGAGTGGAAGTTAGTTGGTCTTGGCGGTAAGCCCAATTCTTTCGCTCCGTATTAAATCCGGCCCAAGCATTTTTAAATCTTGTTGCTTCAACTAAAGCTAAATAAGAAGACCATTCAGCAAATGATTCATTTAACCAAAGATCATCCCACCACTTCATCGTCACCATATCGCCAAACCACATGTGCGCCATTTCGTGCAAGATCGTGTTCGCGCGGGCGCTATACATTCGTTCCGTTACTTTTGAGCGGAATACCAATAAGTCTTCACGGAATGTTACTGCGCCAGCATTTTCCATTGCGCCCCAGTTGAAATCAACAACGGCGATTTGGTCGTACTTTGCAAACGGATAAGCCAACCCAAATACATTTTCAAAATAAGCAAAGCCTTGTTTAGTGATTAAGAAAACATCTTCTGCATCTAGAAACTCAAAGAGAGATTTGCGGCAGTAAATACCAAGCGGAATAGTTTTCTTGCCAACATATCTGTCATGGATATGGGCATATGGTCCGGCAATCAAAGCGTATAAATAGGTAGGGAGTAGTGGAGTGGTTTCAAATTCCCATTTGCTCTTCTTGTTACCTAAATCTGACTTACTCTTTTCAGTATTATTTGAAATGACTTCCCAATGACTTGGCGCAATTGCAGTGAGCGTGAAAGTCCCCTTCAAATCTGGTTGATCAAAGCATGGGAACATGTGTCGAATGAATGCGGTTTCACCTTGAGAATATAGATATACCTCGTTATCAACTGGGTCGACCGAACGTTGCAATCCTTCGCCGCTCTTAGAATAAATCGCCTCTATCTCTAAAACTAATTCATTACTTGCTGCTAAATTCTTGAGAAATACAGATTCACCATCAAAATTAGATACATCAACAGCATTACCGTTCAGGGTCGCGGAGATAATCCGCTTACCGACTGCGTCTACGAAAGTGTCATAGCCAGGTTTGTTACAGGCAAATTTCACAATTGTCTTAGCTATAAAGGTCTCTTCGCCATTGGTTACATCTATGGTCACGTCATAACTTGCGACGGTTAGATGGGATGAGCGCTCTAGCGCTTCAGCTCGCGAAATGTTTATACCAGGCATGGTTTCCTCTCGAATTTTGGAAATCCTATCTAAAAAGTGATGGCAGGCTTAACCACTATGAAACCCCTAAACGACCGGCTGCCTTCGATTAGAAGTTACACGTTGCGGGGAAATCGAATGACAGATGCGCAGGCTGAAGCAATTACAAAATATTCAGATAAATTCTGTTTACGGCCGGAGAGCCAAATTACGCCACATGAATTGTTTCCGAACTCGAAAGAGATAATTGTCGAAGTTGGCAGCGGCATGGGGGAGGCAACTGCGCTAATCGCAGAACAGTTTCCAGAAACTGGGTTTATAGCAATCGAAGTACATACACCTGGAATCGGCGCTCTATTAATGAAAATTGCAGAAGGCGAACTTTTAAACCTTAGATTATTAGAAGACGACGCCACAGTTGCACTTCGAGATTCCTTTCCAAATCACTCCATAAATGCTTTCCACATTTTCTTTCCGGATCCGTGGTCAAAAGTTAGACAACGAAAGCGCCGCATTATTCAAGGGCCGTTCCTAGATATTCTGGCAAATAAATTGAAACCAAATGGGCGAATTCATATCGCAACCGATTGGCAAGATTATGCAAATTATATGAAGAAAGTATTTTTAGAACATTCAGCATTTGAAGGCGGAATTGTGGAGCGACCTGATTGGCGTCCGCTTACTAAGTTTGAAGGAAAAGGGTTACGAAAAGATCATAACGTCACAGATTTTACTTACAACTTAAGAAGTTAAAGCTTTCCATCCCGTTCGTACTTGCTAATCAAGTTAACTCTACGAACATGACGTTCATCGCCCGGAAAAGATTCAGCTAAGAAAGTATCTACAAGTTCTAAGCAGAACTCTTCGCTATGCATCCGGCCACCGATAGAAATGACATTTGCATTGTTATGTTCCCGAGCTAATTTGGCAGTTTCAATGCTCCATACAAGTGCTGCTCGAATTCCTTTTACTTTATTTGCAGCCATTTGTTCGCCATTGCCAGAACCTCCTAAAACAATTCCGAATGAGCCTGGATCGGCCGCTACGCCTTCTGCGCACAAAATACAGAAGACCGGATAGTCATCTAGCGCGTCATAAACATTTGGCCCGTGATCAATGACGGCGTGGCCGTTACTTTCTAAATGTTTAACAATCACATTTTTAAAATCGAGACCCGCGTGATCGCTTCCGATATGAATTCTCATAGCGGTACTCTCTCAAAAAATAAGAAGAACCGCTGCACTCGAAACAGCGGTTCTTCTTATTTGTTTCTACCGTTCTTAAGCTACCCACGGAGGAAGGAAGCTATGAAATTATGGCCGGCCGTGACCTTTACCCATGCCGTGACCTTTACCTTTAACCTTGCCCATTCCTGGACCACGAACTTGGTTAACTCTTTCAGTTATGTGTGCAGTTAGGTTTGTCTTAAGAGTTGTTGCTTTCGCTGCTGTTAATTTTCCGGCAGCAAGAGCGGCATCAATCTCTTTAGTTTTAGCTGCAACTAGTGCAGTGATTAGTGCGGAAGTTTTACTTCCAGCAATTGCTGCAAGAGTTTCTCCAGCGTGCAAGCGAGACTTAATTGTTGCAGCATCAAGTCCAATTATGGAAGCTATTAATGCTTCTTTAGCTACACGATCTGCAACTCTTTCTGTTTTAGATTCAGTTTTTCTGCCCTTGTCTTGCGCTGAAGCAAGTCCAGCAGTTCCTAATGAAAGAACAAGTCCAGTAGCGATTGCTGCAGCTACAAATTTCTTCTTCACTTTTCTCCTCACCATTAATTCAAACGCTTTGCGCTCGATGGCCCTATATAACTAATTGACCCTGTGGTAAAAGTATAGTTTTCCTTAAAGTCAGGTGTGAATTATGGACAGAACCCTCAAATTTATGCTCATTAGCGCTTATCTGAAAGACGAGAATCCTCTTTTAACCGTCATTAGAGAGGGAGCACTCTACTTAGTGGAAGTCCCCAGCCATGGGGAACCAAAACTCTCTAGGAGTGGGTCGCGATGAAAGCAAAATCAAGAAAAACATTTCTCTTTCCTCTAGTAATTTTTACATTGATTGCAACACAAATTTCGGCAACGGCAAGCTCTGGCGCAGCACTTGGAAAAACATTTAAAGCTGCAGGAAGAACAACTTCTGCAATTCCAACAATGTTATTAAGCGGCAGCGGTACACCTTCTGCGTCGGTTGGAATAAACGGCGATTTTTATATTGATACAAAAACATTTAATTTATTTGGCCCAAAAGCAAATGGGAAATGGCCAGTTCCAATTAATTTAAAAGGTCCAACTGGATTAATGGGTCCGCAAGGCGTTGATGGAAAAACTGGATCAACGGGTTCAGTTTCGGTAGGCAGTGCTGGTGATACTGGTGCACAAGGTGATACTGGCGCGACTGGCGCGACGGGTACAACAGGTGAAAAAGGCGATAAAGGTGACACTGGTGCGACTGGTGCGACAGGTGCGACAGGTACAACAGGTGCAACAGGTGAGCGAGGTGCAACTGGAGCTTCCGGTGGTTCTGGTGCAACAGGTTCACAAGGTGCAACAGGTTCACAAGGTGCAACCGGAGGTGCGGGTACAGCGGGAGTAAATGGCACTAATGGAACTAATGGAACGAACGGTTCTATTGGTTCACAAGGTGCTCAAGGGTTGAAAGGTGATACCGGAACAGTTGGTAGCACTGGTTCTGCAGGTCCATCAAACGCTTACTACATAAGTGTTGGCGCATTCACTTTGAATTCAAGTGCCTGGCCTTCATCTGCTGGATCGCCAAGTATTGGAACTTTAGAAGCTAATAAAAATTATGTTTTCGATGTAATTCTTAAAGGCAAAATTGCCAACAGCGTGACTAGTAAATATTTTGGTTTAACAAGTTCCTGTTCCAGCGGCTTAGCTACACTGAATGCAAACTATGTAGTTTCAGAATCATTTGATGTAATTAGTGAACTTGCTTCACATTCTTATGTTTTTCATGTTATTGGAACTGTTGCGATGGGAAACAGCGCAGGTTCACTTGCGTTTACAATAATTGATTTACAGGGAGTGAGTGGAGCAAATGCAATGGTATTTAGTGGATCAGCGGTAATTCAATTAGTGGGGAGTATTGGATAAATAAACTCCAAGGAAAAATTGGAGCGGGCGACGGTAATCGAAACCGCATGGCCAGCTTGGAAGGCTGGAGCTCTACCATTGAGCTACGCCCGCGTTGTTTACGCGGTCTTACTTCTCGCGGATGGATTCTCTGCGAGGGGCATAGGTTATCGGGTGAGGTATTGACTTGGGAATTTCTCGTCTAGACTCTCACATTGCGCCGCGGGGCGTAGCGTAGTGGCTAGCGCGCCTGCTTTGGGAGCAGGAGACCGAGAGTTCGAATCTCTCCGCCCCGACCAAAATCCATAAAAATCCTGACCGAGAATGAAACTGTAAAAAGGAGTTCCGTGAAAAGCGCCGTTGAAAAACTTTCGCCAACTCGAGTTAAGTTAACTATTGATTTGGAATTCACAGAGCTCGCACCGCACATTAAAGATGCATACCAAAGCATCTCTGAGAAAATAGTAATTCCAGGTTTCCGTAAAGGAAAAGTTCCACAAGCAATGATCGACCAACGGGTTGGCCGTGGCTCCGTTTTAGATGAAGCCATCAACGCCGCGCTTCCTGTTTTTTATAGCCAAGCTGTGCGTGAACATGAAGTTCTTGCAGTTGGTCGTCCAAATGTAGATATCACTGAGCTTGAAGATAATAAGAAAGTCGCATTCACTGTTGAAGTTGAAATACGCCCAGAAATTGATCTACCTGATTTTTCAAAGATATCGATCAAAGTTGACGATGTAGCAGTCACTGAGAAAGATATTGAAGAGCAAGTAGATTCGCTGCGCGCTCGCTTTGGCACCTTAACTACTGTTGAAAAAGATGCTGCTACCGGCGACTTCGTTTCAATTGATTTAGTTGCAAAAGTAGATGGTAAGGAAATTGAAGGCGGATCTGCAAACGGAATCTCATACGAAGTTGGCTCTGGAAAGATGATTGAAGGGCTAGATGAAGTACTAGTTGGCTTAAAAGTCGAAGACCAAAAAACTTTTAATGCACCACTTGTTGGAATGGCAGAAGGCGAAATTGGGGAAGTAACTGTTACTTTGAAAGCGGTAAAAACTCGTGAACTTCCTGAGTTAAATGATGAATTTGCTAAGCTTGCAAGCGAATTCGATACTTTAACTGAACTTCGCGCCGATGTAAGTGAGCGATTAACTCGTTTAAAGAGCATGGAACAAGGTGCGCAAGCTCGCGATTTGCTAGTGCAACAGCTCTTAGACACTTTAGAAATCCCAATTCCAGAAGGAATTGTGGAAGAAGAAGTAACTGCGCATCTAGAGAAGGAAAATCGCTTAGATGACACAGTTCACCGGGCTGAAGTTATTGAAGAAGTTAAGAAGAGCTTGGCTACCGAATTCTTACTAGACGCGATTGTTAGAGCTGAAAATGTACAAGTTTCAGAAGCTGAATTAACGGAATATTTAATTCGGTCCTCTACTCGTTACGGAATGGCACCAGAACAATTCGTGCAAGAGATTTCGAATTCTGGCCAAATAACTTCCGTTGTAGCCGATGTTTCGCGAACCAAAGCACTCGCAGTTGTGTTAGAACGCATTGCTGTTGAAGATGCTTCTGGTCGCAAAGTGGATTTAGAAGCGTTGCGTCCTAAGCCTGAAATAGCTGAACCAACCGAATAATCGCTTCGCTCTAAGCGAACAAGCGCGCTTTTCGCATCTTTTTTTCTTTATCAGGAAGCAATTGCGCGTAAAGATTGTTAGGGTCAATACCAGAACAGATGGAGGAAATCGTGGAGCTTATAACGCCACAATCTCGCTCAGCACAAACAAGTGCGGGTGGATTGGAAGATCGAGTTTATGACCGACTTTTAAAGGAAAGAATTATTTTCCTAGGGTCGGTAGTCGAAGATTCCATGGCCAATGCAATCGCTGCACAAATGTTATTGCTAGCTGCCGAAGATCCAGATAAAGATATTTATCTTTACATCAACTCACCTGGCGGTTCTATTTCTGCGGGTATGGCGATTTACGACACCATGCAATACATCAAGAATGACGTTGCAACAGTTGCAATGGGTCTTGCTGCATCGATGGGTCAATTTTTATTATGCGCCGGCGCTGCTGGAAAACGTTATGCGTTGCCGCACGCACGAATCATGATGCACCAACCTTCTGGTGGAATTGGCGGAACGGCAAGCGATATCAAGATTCAAGCAGAACAAATGTCTTTCACTAAAAAAGGAATGGCCGAATTAATTGCATTCCACACTGGTCAAAAAGTAGAAATTATCGAAGCTGATTCAGATCGCGACCGTTGGTTTGCTGCCGAAGAAGCAAAAGAGTATGGCTTTGTTGATCATGTTGTTAAATCTGCCGGCCAAGTAGCAGGAAGTGGTGGTACCGCCCGATGAAACAATCCGACCTAATTAATCAAGTAAGTCGTTATGTGCTCCCAACTATTGAAGAACGCACAAGTTATGGCTACAAACGCCTAGATCCATATACAAAATTATTCGAAGAGCGAATTATTTTCTTGGGTCAAGCAATCGATGACACTGTGGCTAATGATGTCATGGCCCAACTTTTGACTTTGGAATCTATGGATCCAGATCGCGACATCATGATGTACATCAACTCACCTGGTGGATCATTTACTGCGCTAACTGCAATTTATGACACGATGCAATTCGTTCGCCCGGATGTAATGACAATCTGTCTTGGTCAAGCTGCATCTGCTGCTGCGGTATTACTTGCTGGTGGAACTGCTGGAAAGCGTTATGCGCTCGAGCATTCACGAATTTTAATCCACCAGCCATATAGCGAAGGTGGCGGACAAGGCTCCGATATTGAAATTCAAGCTCGCGAAGTTATGCGGATGCGGACACTTCTTGAAGAGATGTTAGCTAAGCACTCTTCACGACCAAAAGAAGAGATTGCGAAAGATATTGAACGTGACAAGATCCTCACTTCAGCTGAAGCAGTTGAGTACGGATTAATCGATCAAATTCTTGCTTCGCGTAAAGCTTCAAAGAAGTAATTACTCTAAGAGCGAACAGCTTTTTAGTAATTAACGCGCATTAATCAAGACGCAACTAAGCCCTTCCGCGTACCCTTAGCGCAACGGATTCCCCACGTTGAGAAGAGGACGTAATGACACGCATCGGTGAAAGCGGTGACCTGCTTAAATGTTCTTTCTGCGGAAAGACGCAGAAGCAAGTTAAAAAGTTAATTGCTGGTCCAGGCGTATATATATGTGATGAGTGCATCGAGCTCTGTAATGAAATTATTGAGGACGAGCTAAGTGAGAGCACCTCACTTGGAATTCAAGAACTTCCTAAACCAACTGAAATTTTTAATTTCTTAGATCAATATGTAATCGGACAAACCCGCGCTAAAAAATCATTATCGGTTGCCGTTTATAACCATTACAAGCGAATTAAGTCTGGCGATGGAAAACGCGAAGACGGTGTCGAACTTGCGAAGAGCAATATTCTTCTATTGGGCCCAACTGGATGCGGTAAAACTTTACTTGCGCAAACATTGGCAAAAATGTTAAATGTGCCGTTTGCGATTGCAGATGCGACTGCTTTAACTGAAGCTGGTTATGTTGGTGAAGATGTTGAAAACATTCTGCTTAAATTGATTCAGGCAGCCGATTTTGATGTTAAGAAAGCTGAAACTGGAATTATTTACATAGATGAAATTGATAAAGTTGCACGCAAGAGTGAGAACCCATCAATCACTCGAGATGTCTCTGGTGAAGGTGTACAACAAGCGTTGTTAAAGATCCTTGAAGGTACAACTGCATCAGTTCCGCCACAAGGTGGTCGTAAACATCCACATCAAGAATTTATCCAAATCGATACAACAAATGTCTTATTTATTGTAGGCGGAGCGTTTGCTGGACTTGAGAAAATTATTGAAGGCCGCAAAGGAAAAGCCGGTGTTGGATTTAATGCAACTTTGCAAAGCGAAGCGGATAAGAAAACACTTGATCTATTCGCAGATGTAATGCCCGAAGATTTGTTGAAGTTTGGCATGATTCCAGAGTTCATTGGCCGATTACCGATTGTTACTAGCGTAGAGAATTTAGACCGCGCAGCGTTATTGCAAATTCTTACTGAACCTAAGAATGCGCTAGTTAAGCAATATCAACACTTGTTTGAAATGGATGATATTGAACTTGAAATTCAACCGGCAGCGTTAGATGTTATTGCGGATCAAGCTATTAAGCGTGGCACCGGAGCACGCGGACTTCGCGCCATAATGGAAGAAGTTTTGTTGCCGGTCATGTATGAAGTTCCATCTAAGAGTGAAATTGGAAAAGTTCTGATTACGCCAGAAGTTGTTTCAGATCGTGCGACCCCAACCTTTGTTGACCGCGGCGTTATGGGTCCAAAGCGTACAAATAAGCGTTCAGAAGAGAAGAGCGCTTAATCTAGACTGTCGCATTATGACTGAGCTGCCATCAAGTTTTGTTCCTGCCGATATCGAGGGACCGCTTTACGCTGCTTGGGTTAAAGCTGGTTATTTCAACGCTGATGCAAATTCAGATAAGAAACCATTTACGATAGTAATTCCACCGCCAAATGTGACTGGAAGTTTGCACATCGGCCACGCGCTGGATCACACAATTCAAGACATTTTAATTCGCATGAAAAGAATGAAAGGTTTTGAAACGCTTTGGTTGCCTGGAATGGATCACGCGGGCATTGCAACGCAAAATGTTGTAGAGAAACAATTAGCAGCACAAGGTAAAACTCGCCACGATTTTGGTCGTGAAGAGTTTGTTAAGAAAGTTTGGGAATGGAAAGCAGAGTCTGGCGGCGCAATTCTCGAACAGATGAAGCGTCTTGGCGATAGCGTGGATTGGTCGCGCGAAGCATTTACGATGGATGAGAATTGTTCACAAGCAGTACTCACAATATTTAAACGGTTATTTGATGCAGGTTTGATTTATCGAGCTGAGCGAATCATCAATTGGTGCACCCGATGTTTGACTGCACTTTCAGATATCGAAGTTGATCACAAAGAAATTCCTGGTGAATTTGTTTCAATTGTTTACGGTGAAGGCGACGATCAAATTACGATCGCAACTACCCGCCCAGAAACTATGTTGGCTGATGGTGCAGTAGCGGTTCATCCTGATGATCCCCGCTACAAACATATGGTTGGCCGCTCCGTATTACTTCCGTTAGTGAATCGAATGATTCCGATTATTGCTGACGAAGTCGTTGACCCAGATTTTGGAACTGGCGCGGTAAAAGTAACGGCAGCTCATGACCCTAATGACTTCGATATCGCGACTCGGCACGATGTTGAATTGATTGTAATCATGGACAAAAACGGCGTTATTGAAAATACTGGGACTCAATTTGATGGCATGGATCGCTTCGATGCGCGTAAAGCTGTAGTTGGAGAGTTACGGAAGTTAGGCAAAGTCGTTAACGAAAAGCGCCCTTATTTACATTCAGTTGGACATTGCTCGCGATGCGAAACCATTGTTGAACCTCGACTTTCTAAACAATGGTTCGTGAAAGTTGCACCACTTGCTAAGGCTGCTGGAGATGCAGTTCGAAACGGTAAAGTAAAAATCGAACCGACATCAATGGAACCTAGGTATTTTGAATGGGTAGATAACATGCACGATTGGTGCATTTCTCGCCAACTGTGGTGGGGACATCGGATTCCAGTTTGGTATGGGCCAAATGGTGAAGAGATTGTTGTTGGACCTGGCGAAAGCGCGCCAGCAGGTTATGAACAAGATCCAGATGTTTTAGATACTTGGTTCTCTTCTGGACTCTGGCCATTTTCAACACTTGGTTGGCCAAATGAAACAGAAGACTTAAAGAAATTTTATCCAACCTCAGTATTAGTTACTGGTTACGATATTTTATTTTTCTGGGTAGCTCGCATGATGTTGATGGGGCTATTTGCGATGGATGGCGTTGCACCTTTTCACACGATTGCGCTGCATGGATTAGTGCGCGACAAATTTGGTAAGAAAATGAGTAAGAGCCGTGGCAATACCGTGGACCCAATTGAGTTTATGGATAAATATGGATCAGATGCGTTGCGATTCACTTTAGCCAATGGCGCAAATCCAGGTACTGATCAAGCGCTCGCTGAAGAGTGGGTGGGTGGTGCACGCAACTTCGCGACCAAGCTCTGGAATGCAACCAGATTCGCAATGATTAATGGTGCAACAATTGCTGGTGACCTACCTGATGCAAAAGCTTTAAATCATATTGATTTATGGATTCTCAATCGTTTAAACGAAACTATTAAATTAGCTGACCAGAATTTTGAGAATTTTGAGTTCGCAAAAGCTTGTGAAGCGATTTATCACTTTGCTTGGGATGACGTTTGCGATTGGTATTTGGAGCTAACTAAAGACGTATTTGCGAAAGGTGGTACTGAAACCGAAAACACTAAGCGGGTACTCGGCCATGTACTAGATCAATTATTCCGATTACTTCATCCAGTTATGCCATTCATCACTGAAACTCTTTGGAAGGCGTTAACTAATGGTGATTCGCTGGTTATTTCTAAGTGGCCGATTGCCGATGCGCTAGTTGATGAAAAGAATGTAACTACGAAGGTTTCTGATTTACAGAATTTAATTACCGAAATTAGGCGCTTCCGAAATGACCAAGGAATTAAAACTTCCGCAAAGATTCCAGCCCAAATACATGGGCTTAGCAAAGGCGGGCTTTCGAACTATGAAGGCGCACTTCGATTTGTAACCAGACTTGATGTGCCAAATGAAAAGTTTTCCGCAAGTGCAAAGATTGAAATTGGACGCTTCAGCGTTGAATTTGATCTAACGGGTAATGTGGACGTGGTCGCGGAACGATCACGATTAACTAAAGATTTAGCCGCTATTGAAAAAGATAAACAGAGTGCGCTCGTGAAGTTAGAAAATGAGAATTTCATGGCTAAAGCACCGATGGACGTTATAAAGGAAATTCGAGAACGCGCCGAATTTTGTACAACTGAGATAACTCGTATCAATGCCTTACTTGCAGCGCTCCCTTCAAAATGAATTCTGCTGAAGATTTAGATAAATTAAATTTCATTGAGCAAGCATTACTCGCTCGCTGGCCAGAAAGTAAGTTAGAGCCCACCCTTGATCGAATCTCGCTATTAGCTGATGCGCTTGGTTCACCCCAACTTTCTTATCCAACTCTGCATTTAACTGGAACTAACGGTAAGACCACAACATCAAGAATGGTTGATGCTCTCCTTTTTGAAATGGGGTTACGGACTGGCAGATTTACCAGCCCACATCTTGAATCTTTCTTAGAACGTATTTCGATAAATAAAGAACCAATCAGTGCAGCTGGAATGGTTGCAACTTATAACGATGTTGCACTTTATTTGGATTTAGTAGATAGCAGATCCGAGCATCCAGTTTCATTTTTTGAAGCAATTACTGCGTTAGCTTTTGTGGCATTTGCAGAATTTCCGGTTGATGTAGGCATTTTTGAAGTGGGAATGGGCGGCGAATGGGATGCAACTAATGTAATTAATGCTGCTGTTAACGTGATTACACCAATTGGATTTGATCATATGCAATATCTTGGAAACACTTTAGTTGAGATTGCGGCCACAAAATCTGGAATTATAAAGCCGCATTCAGTAGCTATTTTGGCCCACCAAGATGTCGAAGTTGCCAAAGTGTTAATGCAAAAGTGCGTGGAAGTAGAAGCGCTTCCGATGCGAGAAGGCATTGAATTTTCTTTACTTAGACGCGATCTTGCAGTGGGTGGTCAAATGCTCACTATCCAAGGAATTACCGCAACCTACGAAGATATTTTTCTGCCACTTTATGGCGCACACCAAAGCGAGAATGCCACTGTGGCTCTTGCTGCAGTAGAAGCTTTTGCCGGCAGCAAACAACTTGATCCGGATATGGTCCGGGCAGCTTTTATGCATGTCGATTCACCGGGACGCTGTGAAGTTGTTTATCGAAATCCAACCGTGATTTTGGATGCGGCACATAACCCACATGGCGCAACCGCGCTAACCCAAACAATCTCTAATGAATTTGATTTCTCAACCATAATTGCAGTGGTTGCACCGATGGGTGATAAAGATGTTGTCGGAATTTTGGAAGCGTTAGAGCCAATCGCGGATCGAATCGTGCTCTCTTCGAATTCTTCGCCGCGCGCAATGCCGGTCGGAGAATTGGAGCGATTGGCAAAACAAATATTTGGCCATGATCGAGTGAGTGTTATTCCGACATTGAGTGACGCAATTCGAAAATCAATGGAACAAGCAAAGTTAGATAATGATATTAATGATGGTAATTGCGCAGTTTTGATTACGGGATCTGTGGTAACTGCTGGCGAAGGCCGTACCATCGTTAAAAAATATGCGCTACATGTGAACCCAAGAGATGAAATGAGAGATTAATGCGGATACTAGGTGCTGCAGTATTAGCTATGGAATTTTTCTTAATGGGATTTGCTTTGCTGATCGCAAAAGATAATCATGGAGCTTTAGCGTTAACGCTTGGGGGATTGCTTGCAATTCTTGCGCTATTAAATGCGGGCTTGTTAAAACGAAAATTTGGTTGGATCTCTGGCTCAATTTTGCAATTACTGATAGTTGTATATGGATTTGTGGTTCCAATGATGTTTTTCATGGGGTTACTTTTCGCAGGGCTATGGGTCGCAGCGATAGTTGTGGGGCGAAAAGGCGAGGCAGCGCGGGCAGCCCTGCTCGCAAACCCAAAATTAAGAGAATAGCCAGACCGCCAATACAATAACCCCGTGAGTAAAGAACGCACCTTAATATTGGTAAAGCCGGATGGCGTACGCCGCGGTTTAGTTGGCGAAGTTATTTCGCGAATTGAAACTAAAGGATATGTAATTACCAGCATGCGAATGTTAAATGCGGATCGCTCAATTCTGGAAAAGCATTATGAGGAACATAACGGCAAGCCATTTTTTGAGCCGCTACTTGAATTCATGTCATCTGGGCCCATTGTCGCAATGGTTGCAGAGGGCGAACGCGTCATCGAAGGTTTTCGAACTATGGCTGGCGTAACAGATCCAACTGTTGCAGCCCCCGGATCTATCCGCGGTGATTTAGCTCGAGATCAAGGAACGAAAGTTGTACAAAATATCGTTCATGGATCTGACTCGGTCGAATCTGCAGAACGCGAAATTAAAATTTTCTTTAGCTAAAAAATAACTTCCCCGCAGTAAATATCAAAGAGGAGAGCAAGATGTCAAAGAACACCAGCCGCTGGTCATTTCTCGGTCGTGATATGGCGATTGATTTAGGTACCGCAAATACATTGGTTTATGTACGTGGTCGAGGCATTGTTCTTAACGAACCAAGTGTGGTTGCGGTAAACCAAGACACTGGCGCAGTTCTCGCGGTTGGTATGGAAGCGAAGAAGATGATCGGCCGTACTCCAGGATCGATTGTCGCAATTCGCCCACTTAAAGATGGCGTAATCGCAGATTTCGACACAACTGCTCTGATGATTAAATATTTTATTCGCCAAGTTCATAAGCGTCGTTATTTAGCTAAACCTCGAATTGTAGTTTGCGTACCAAGCGGCATTACCGGGGTAGAGCAGCGGGCCGTTAAAGATGCGGGTTATGAGGCCGGCGCACGTAAGGTTTACATCATTGAAGAGCCAATGGCTGCTGCGATTGGTGCTGGTTTACCTATCCACGAACCAACTGGAAACATGGTCGTCGACATTGGCGGCGGAACCACTGAAGTAGCCGTTATTTCACTTGGTGGAATTGTTACTGCGCTATCGATTCGCGTTGGCGGCGATGAATTAGACCAAGCAATTATTAATTGGGTTAAACGAGAATTTTCATTATTACTTGGTGAGCGCACTGCTGAGGAAATTAAAATGGCAATCGGTTCAGCGTTTCCATTACGCGATGAACCAGATGCTGAAATTCGTGGTCGCGATTTAGCGACAGGTTTACCGAAAACAATTGTGGTTTCTGCTGAAGATATTCGTAAAGCGCTCGAAGAACCAGTAAATGCAATCATTAACGCAGTTAAAGCAACGCTAGATAAATGCCCACCAGAACTTGCCAGCGATTTAATGGATCGCGGCATTGTTTTGACCGGAGGCGGAGCGTTACTACGCGGTCTCGACGAAAGATTGCGCCACGAAACTAATATGCCAATTCATATTGCAGATCGTCCACTGCAAGCTGTTGCTGAAGGTTCAGGAAAGTGTGTTGAAGAGTTTGAGGCGTTAGAAAAAGTCTTGATCTCCGAGCCACGTCGATAGCATTTCCCGAAAGTAACTATGGCACCGCGAGGTAATAGCCGAAGTCGGCTTCTATTAGTTATTTTGTTGGTAACTGCGCTCTTTCTAATTACATTGGATTTGCGTGGCGTTAGTTTAATATCAGGTACGCGTTCGGCTACCCAAACTTTTTTTTCACCAATTCAAAGTTTTTCTTCGCGGCTCTTCGCACCAATTGGAAATTTTTTCAGTGATGTCAGCCATTTAGGTCGATCTGGAAATGAAATTGAAGCATTACAGAAAGAGAACGAAGCGTTGAAAGCAAAGTTAGTTTTACAAAAAGATTTGAAAGGAAAGCTAACCCAGCTCAAGTCGGTTTTAAATCTAGCGGGGGAAGCGCAATATAAAATCGTTTCAGCTCGAGTAATTGCACGAGGTAGCGCAACTTCTTTCAGTCAAACCATCACAATTGACGCTGGAAGTTCCTCAGGAATTGCGAGAGATATGACGGTGATGTCGGGTGCCGGTTTAGTTGGTGCAGTTAAATCAGTAACTGCGAACTCTGCAGTGATTCTATTGATCAGTGATCCAACTTTTAGAATCGGCGTCAGAGTTGCCGGTTCGCAAGTAATGGGGATTCTTTCTGGTACGGGTAGTAGAAATTTTGAATTAGAACTTCTTGATGCGACCGAAACCGTAAAAATTGGCGATGTATTACTAGCACGCGGTAGCGATGGCGGCAAACCTTTTGTGCCTGGAATTCCAGTTGGTCTGGTAATTGATGTTGATAATACTTCTGGCCAATTAACTAAGCACGGGCGTGTTAGTAGTTATGCGAAGCTAACATCCCTTGGAATAGTTTCAGTAGTTATCTCCGAAACTGGCGGTGACCCAAGAGATGGGCTCGTGCCGCCAAAGCCAATGGCAACTCCAACTCCCACTGTAACAATTACAGTTACCCCAACACCATCACCTTCGGCTTAGCGAGCAATCGATGTTTACTAGTCGCATCTTTATCACTTTTGGATTTTTTGGTGCGCTGTTTTTTATACAAGAAATCGTTTTTAATCAGATTCACTTTCTTATTGGTGGGTTTTCCATTTTTCTTGCGGTAACGATGACCTGGGTTGCAATGGAAAGTAGAAATGGTGCTTTGATTTCAGGCTTTATCGCTGGATTTTTTTTAGATTTAAGTCCCAACATCGACTCGCCATTTGGGCAATGGACGCTAGTACTAACTGTAATGGCTTATTTAGTCTCAGTAAATCGAGAAGGACTTGGCGATTTAGCTTCACGGCCACTAACGCTTTCGCTCATTGTTGCCGCGGCAGTTACCATAACTTTGATTGCTTATTTAATTGCAAGTGCAATCTTGGGCGAACAACTAATTTCGTTTTTCCCAGCGCTGCAAGAACTAACTGGAAACTTCATCTGGACTTTGATGCTGGCACCACTTTATATGCCAATAACTAATAAATTTCATCAATTTACGCTTTCATCCAGGGATATTTAATGGTTGATCGCTCGCGGTTAAATTTAATTGTGGTGCAAATTTTTATTGCTTCCTTAATGGTTGCGCTATTAGGTCGACTTTTCTATTTACAAATTGCCGATGGGCCGCGTTACCGCGAAGCCGCGCTTAATATCCAAAGCCGTGACATAGTTACGCCAGCAAACCGAGGTGTCATCGTTGATGATATTGGAACACCAATCGCGATAAACCGCGCTGGATTAGTTGTAACTGTGGACCGTTCCATTATTGACAAGACTCCCGATAAAGGAGTCGCGATACTGCAAAAAGTCGCTGTTGTATTGGGATTGAATTACAACGATGTTTATATCCGCACCCGACTCTGCCCAGAGCTACCCAAAGGGGACCGGGCTGGTTGTTGGAACGGTACTCGTTACCAACCAATCCCAGTAACAAAAGAAGCAACTCAAGGTCAAGCTCTTAATATTTTGGAGCATTCTGATATTTTCCCTGGTGTTAATGCAGAGCCAATTTCCATTCGCAATTACCCGTCACTTGAAGGCGAGAACATTGCCCATGTATTAGGTTATGTAGGGCCCGTTACTGAAGCCGATATGAATAACGGTAAGGGAATTAATTATTTTAGAAATGAATTAATCGGCAAGTCTGGTTTGGAATATCAATATGACTCAATTTTACGGGGAACTGCCGGAATTAAAACTGTAATAGTTGACCGCAAGGAAGCAATCACACAACAGTCGCGCGACACTAAACCTATTCCGGGCGATAATTTAATTTTAAATATAAATGCAAAATTACAAGCGGCGGTAGAGAAAGAGTTATATGCATCAATTTTGCGGGGTCGATCCCTTGGTCACCGCGCAGATTCAGGTGCTGCGATTGTGTTAGATGTTAAGACTGGCGCAGTTTTAGCGATGGCCTCTTATCCAACTTATGATCCAAATATTTGGGAGAATGGCATCACAGTTGCGCAAGCCAAGAATCTCTATTCAGAGAAGTCGGCAGTCCCAGCGCTTTCACGTGCCGTCCAAGGTGCATTCGCGCCAGCGTCAACTTTTAAAGTTATCTCAACGGCCGCCGCAGTCCGCGCCGGCTATAGCACTGATGCCTCATACAACTGCCCAGCAACAGTGCAAATTGGTAACCGAGAATTTAAGAATTTTGACTCAAAAGCAGCTGGTCGAATTTCACTAAAAACTGCGATTGCAATTTCTTGTGACTCACTTTGGTATCAGGTTGCTTACGATGAATGGGTTAGAGATGGCGGCTTGCGTCCTAAAGCAAATGCCAATGATTACTTCTTTACGACTGCAAAAGGTTTTGGCTTAGGAAAGAAGACCGGCATTGACCTACCCTCTGAAATTAGTGGCCGACTCCCAGATCGACAATGGAAATTAGATTGGTATGGCCAGAATAAAGATTTCTATTGCAATTACAGAGACCGAGCTAAGAAATCTCAACTAACACCATTATTAATTGATATCGCTCGCGAAAATTGCATTGATGGCGACAAAGTTCGTGCTGGAGATGCGGTTAACTTCTCAATCGGTCAAGGTGATACTTTGATGACGCCGCTGCAATTAGGAGTTGCTTATGCAGCCATCGCAAATGGTGGAACGCTATACCAGCCACAAATTGCAAAAGCTATTGTTAAATCAGATGGCACATTAGTTAAAAAGTTTGAACCAGTTGTAACTGGAAAGATCCCTGCCGATAAGAAAACTATTGACTTTTTACATTCAGCTCTGCGAGCAGTAGTAACTTCTGGAACTGGTGCAGGTTCATTCGCCGGATTACCAGTTGCGGTAAGTGGCAAGACGGGTACCGCTCAAGTATTTGGCAAGAATTGGGATGGATCTTCGAAAGCGGATACATCCTGGTTTGCTTCGTTTGCACCATCTGATAAGCCACAATATGCAGTTGTAATGGTGGTTAGCCAAGGTGGTTTTGGTGCAAGTACTAGCGGTGTTGGTGTCCGTAAAATTTATGAAGCAATCTTTGGTACGAACGGTCAAAAATCAGTAATGCCGATGGGTGTTCCAAGTACGCTTCCCAACATCGATGTTACAAAATTTGGCGCACTTAAGAAAGTAGCGATGCCATGAGCTCACAATTCTCGTTGCGAACTAGACGTAACGAATTCGGCCAACGCCGCGGATTATTCAATGGCTTTGACCACTGGCTAAGTGGCGCGGTTATTGGCTTATTAGGTCTTGGAATCGCACTCGTTTATTCAAGCACTCGACAATGGTTTGCTAGTAATGGCTTAGATCCACAATATTATTTAAAGCGTCACATCATTAATATCATTATTGGCTTGTTATTAGCTTTTGGAACTACGTTAATAGATTATCGATTGCTCCGCGCATACACACCTTTTGTTTGGGGTTTAGGAGTAATTGGGTTAATAATCGTTTTAATTCCACAGCTAGGAAGCAAGGTGAATGGTGCACGTGCGTGGATATCACTACCCGGCGGTTTTCAAATCCAGCCAGCTGAGTTAGCAAAAATTTCTATTATCATTGGAATTGCAATGATTTTGGCAGAAAAACATGATCATGATTCTTATCCCAGCAATTCAGATGTCATGAAAGCGCTCTTAGTGGCGGCCGTGCCAATGCTCCTAATCGTCGTGCAACCAGATTTAGGAACCACAATAATTATTAGCGCTTGCGTTGTAACTATTATTGCGGTATCTGGTGCACCAACAAGATGGGTAGTTGGATTACTGCTACTTGCACTCCTTGGTGGTTTTGTCGCAGTTAAATCGGGCATAGTTAATGATTACCAATTAAATCGGCTCCAATCATTTGTTGACCCAACCGCAGACCCACAGCAAAGTGGTTACCAACTTCGCCAAGCTCGGATCACCATCGGTTCTGGCGGATTGATTGGTAAAGGTTTATTTAATGGACCACAAACAAATGGACGTTTTGTGCCAGAACAACAGACCGACTTTATTTTTACAGTAGCTGGTGAAGAGTTAGGTTTTCTTGGGTCTGGCCTAATTCTCTTTTTCTACGCAATCATTTTGGCGCGCGCATTTACGATCGCGCGGCGCACTCAAGATTATTTCGGACGGTTAATGTGTATCGGCGTAATTGCTTGGTTTGCTTTCCAGACTTTTGAAAATATCGGAATGACGATGGGTTTGATGCCGATGACCGGGGTACCGCTGCCATTCATCTCTTATGGTGGTTCCAGCATGTTTGCCACCCTGATCGGAATTGGCCTCCTCCAAAACGTCCATTTGCGGAGCCGGTAACGACCTTCCGTGCGGGGATTAGGCGGAGCACCGTGCTTCTGTCATACTTTCGCCAGCGCTTAGCGCATCTGATGTCAGTAGTTATCTCCGCCAAAGCGGATTGATAGCCAGATCCAGATCGCAGCCTGAGCCAACCGAAGATTTTAAGAATAACGCGCCAGATATCGGGTGCGACGAGAACGCTTTAGGGCGTAAAAAGGATTTGAAGATATGGCTATCGAGCCTAAAAAAGCGCGTAAGCGCGCAGTTAAAAAAAATACTGAACCCGTAAAGAGCGCTGACTCAATTGAAAAAGTTGAGAAAGCCCCAAAAGTTTCTAAGAAAGCTATTCCAGTTCCACTATTTCAAGCAGCGCCTGCCACTGCAGCGCCAGCCAAGAAAGTAGCCAAAGTAGCTAAGGCTGTTCTGGAAAAGCCAGCGACTGTAACCACAGAGGTAAGTAGCGATGATTCCGATCCACGAAATCGCAAACGTCGTCGTCGTGGTGGCCGTGGTCGCCGTCGCCCAGGTGAATTCGGCGCTACTAGCAATTCCGAAGGTGCAACTGGTGCCGAAAGTTCCGATGATGAAAATCAGATAACCTCAAATTCAATTGTTGATGCCGAGACCGTTATCCGCAAGCGCCGACGTCGTCGCCGATCTGATGGGGATGGTGTTGCTGCTGGTGAGATTGTTGAAGAAGATGGCGTGACTACAGTTGTGAAAGTTCGCGAAGCTCGGACTCCAGTTAAGAAAGAATTTGTAAAACGGGAAGATCGCCCACAACGTGCTGGAAGATTTAAAGAGCGCGATCGAGGTCGCGGTTACTCTCGAAATGATTCTCGCGGCGATTACCGAGAAAATCGAAAACGCGGCACAATTCTTACCGATGCTGAATTTTTAGCTCGTCGCGAATCAGTTGATCGCGAGATGTTGGTACGTCAAAAAGGCGATCGAACTCAGATTGCAGTAATCGAAGATAAAGTTTTAGTTGAACACTATGTAAATCGCAATAGTAATATTTCATATGTAGGCAACGTATATCTTGGAAAAGTTCAGAATGTCTTGCCTTCCATGGAAGCAGCATTCGTAGATATCGGCAAAGGTCGTAACGCAGTCCTCTACGCTGGTGAAGTTAATTGGGATGCAGCTGGATTAACTGATAACCAACCAAAGAAAATTGAACATGTATTGAAAACTGGTCAATCAGTTTTAGTTCAAGTGACTAAAGATCCAATTGGACAAAAAGGCGCTCGCTTAACTAGCCAAATTTCGCTACCAGGCCGTTATTTAGTATTTGTTCCGGCTGGCGGTATGAGCGGTATTAGTCGAAGACTTCCGGAAACGGAACGCGCTCGCTTGAAATCAATACTTAAGAATCTGATTACTGATGAAGAGGGCGTAATCGTTCGAACCGCTGCTGAAGGCGCAAGCGAAGATGAGCTAACTCGGGATGTAACAAGGCTAAAAGCCCAATGGGAAGATATCAAAGTTAAATCCGAAACAACTGGCGTTGCAGCTCCATCACTCCTATACGGTGAGCCAGATTTAACAGTTCGAGTTATCCGCGATATCTTCAATGAAGATTTCAAGAAATTAACCGTTCAAGGTGGGCAAGCTTGGGATGACATTCATAACTATCTAAATCACATTGCACCAGAATTAACTGCGAAAATTGAGAAGTGGGTTGGCACTGGTGATTTATTTTCAGAGCACCGCGTTGACGAACAATTAACTAAAGCGCTAGATCGTAAAGTTTATCTTCCATCAGGTGGTTCGTTAGTTATCGATAAGACTGAAGCAATGATTGTAATTGACGTTAACACTGGAAAATTTATTGGTAAAGGTGGAAATTTAGAAGAGACAGTTACCAAGAACAATATGGAAGCTGCAGAAGAAATTGCCCGTCAACTAAGATTGCGCGACTTAGGCGGCATTGTTGTAATCGACTTTATCGATATGATTTTGGAATCTAACCGTGAGCAAGTACTTCGACGTTTAGTTGAATGTTTAGGTCGCGATCGAACCAAACACCAAGTTGCTGAAGTTACATCGCTCGGCCTAGTTCAAATGACCCGCAAGCGCGTAGGTCAAGGACTGATTGAAGCTTTCTCTACTACTTGTGAAAGTTGTGCTGGTCGCGGAATTCATATTCATATGGAACCAGTAAATAAGAAATCACTTGATCGTGAATTAACGCCAAAATTTGACACATCCGAAAATAGTGATGAAGAAGAAGACGTTTCAGATATGCGCGAAGTTGATACATCAGATGTTGGCTCTGGCAGCGTTGCTGAATTAGATGAAAAACCACGATTTGGTCGCCGTCGCCGACGGGCAACCAGTAGTGGGGTAGTAAGCGGTGAATAAGGCCCAGTTTGACCCAAGGCCATGCTCATCCGTACGCTAACCCCCTGTTCAACATCTCGAGAGGAAATATTCCGGTGTATGCAATAGTAAAAGCTGGCGGGCGCCAGGAGAAAGTCGCTATTGGCGATACCGTTTTCGTCGACCGTGTTGACGCTGCTTCAGGTTCAACCATTACCTTTCCTGCAGTACTCGTGGTCGATGGCGATGCCGTTACTTCTGATCCAAAGATTCTCTCTGGCGTAAAAGTCACTGGTGAAATCATCGAAGAAGTAAAGGGTCCAAAGATTCACATCCTGCGTTATAAGAACAAGACCGGTTACCGTCGTCGTCAAGGTTTCCGTGCAAAGAGCACTCGCGTAAAAATTACCGCCATCAACGGCGTGAAATAAGGAGCTGAGAAACAATGGCAAGTAAAAAAGGTGTCTCGTCCACGCGTAACGGTCGCGATTCAAATCCACAATTTTTAGGTATTAAGCGCTTCGGCGGACAAGTTGTGAACAGTGGCGAAATTTTAGTTCGTCAACGTGGCACAAGTTTCCACCCAGGAAAAAATGTTGGCCGCGGTAAAGATGACACGCTATTCGCACTTGCTGCTGGTGCAGTCGAGTTCGGTAAAGCGCGTGGTCGTCGAGTAGTTAACGTGGTTCCGGTTTCTTAAAAAACGACCTTCATAAATTGCGGGTCCGTATGCACGGGCCCGTTTTTTATTTGAAAAATATCGACTACTAGAGAGGATGTAACGATGACTAGCTTCGTAGATCGAGTCACGTTGCATGCTTCTGCTGGCGGCGGTGGCGATGGTTGCGTTTCGGTTCGCCGTGAAAAATTCGTACCACTTGGTGGACCAGATGGTGGCAATGGTGGTCGCGGTGGCGACATAATTTTAGTTGTTGATCCAAACGTCACGACGCTTTTAGATTTTCACCATTCACCACATCGCTCTGCAACTTCTGGAAAGCAAGGACAAGGCGATCGTAAAGATGGCCCATATGGCGAAGATATGGTGATGGGCGTTCCAAACGGAACTGTGGTTTTAACAACTGAAGGAAAAGTTTTAGCAGATTTAGTTGGTAGTGGCACTCGTTTTATTGCGGCCCAAGGTGGTCGTGGTGGATTAGGAAATGCTGCGCTCTCATCTTCACGTCGGCGCGCGCCAGGCTTTGCACTGCTCGGCGAACCAGGTGAAGCCCGAACTTTAATTCTTGAGTTAAAAACCGTTGCTGATATTGCTTTAGTTGGATATCCAAGCGCTGGTAAATCTTCATTAATTGCAGCTATTTCGGCAGCACGACCAAAAATTGCGGATTATCCATTTACAACTCTGGTTCCTAATTTAGGTGTTGTGCAAGCTGGCGAAACTCGCTTTACAGTTGCAGATGTACCTGGCTTAATTCCAGGAGCAAGTGAAGGTAAAGGTTTAGGACTTGAGTTTCTGCGCCATGTGGAACGATGTGCAGCCTTGGTCCACGTTTTAGATTGCGGAACTTTAGAAACGGATCGAAATCCGTTGATTGATTTAGATGTTATCGAAGCAGAACTGGCGCATTACGGTGGCTTAAATGATCGCCCCCGTTTAATTGCGCTTAACAAAATAGATTTGCCGGATGGAAAAGCAATGGCCGACATGGTGCAATCAACTCTCGAAGAGAGTGGTTATCAAGTTTTCCAAGTTTCGGCAGCAGCTCGCATGGGCTTAACAGAATTACTTTATGGAATGGCAAAAATTATTCAAAGTTCGCGTGCAAGTAGGGCTAGTGAAGAGAAGACTCGAATTG
>Ga0209400_1001057_pt1 | contig 23391 bp, 15 predicted proteins | sample M_130807_EF_Meta_FD_187313 | JGI IMG/M metagenome (GOLD analysis project Ga0209400, IMG submission 187313) | Freshwater microbial communities from Lake Montjoie, Canada to study carbon cycling - M_130807_EF_MetaG (SPAdes) (version 2) | ecosystem: Environmental > Aquatic > Freshwater > Lake... | reverse complement strand
GGCCCAGATTGAAGGGATGGCCCGTAAGACCGCGGAGGAATTTGTGTCCCATATCCCGGCCTTTGTGGCCTTCTTGGAAGAGTGCCATTTAGAACACAAACTGGGGACGGGGGTAGGGACGGGGGTGGGGGTGGTGGAGACAGCGGGTCCCGGGGTCCCGGTGGGGGTGGGAGGCCCGGAGGTGGTCGAGGTGGATACCACCCATCCCCTCTTTGGTAAAACCGTGGTGATGACCGGGTTCCGGAGTAAAGTGTTGGAAGAACGGTTGAAGGCCGTGGGAGCCAAGAATGGGTCGTCGGTCAGCCGCACCACCCTGGCCGTCTTGGTCAAAGACCGGGCGTCGAGCTCGGGGAAGGTCAAGGATGCCGAGAAGTTGGGGGTACCCATCTACACGGAAGAAGAGTTCACGGCTCGGTATTTCCCCTAGGTGAGGTTCTTGGTACAAAATTCACAGATGTAATTACAATCGTCAGAATTGTAATCACAACGGTCAAAAATCGTCCCATAGAATATATGTGTGTTTGGGGGTGTGAGTAGGTGTGTGTGATTCATGGAGACCCACCTCATATTGACCGGACTATTACACTGGGTCGTCTCCGTCTTGGTCGCCTTTTATCCCTTTATTTTTCCCAAGACCTCGGTGGACCTCGTCTACCTCTTGGGGTTCATGTTACTTCTCTTGGGGTGGACCATGTACAACGGAGAATGTATGGTTACCTACTGGCTCAAGACCGCGGGGAATCCTTCCTACGAAGCCGGAATGTCGACCAACCAACCCGACGACATGATCTTGGCGGTGGGTTATGATACCTGGGTCTCGGGGATGTTGTTCTTGGGCCAGTTCATGACCTGTATCAGTGCATACTTGGTGTTCACCCGTAACCAGTTCCCACTATGGTTCAGTCTCCCGGTGGTGTTGACGTATTTTGGGTACAAGACGGTCTCGCGGCTTTCGTCGAACCATCACCGAAACCGGGTATTTCACCGTATTCAAACCTTGACCCAGTTACTTACATGGGGATATATTGCGATATATCTTCATCTGTTGGGGTCACGGGGGTGAGGGGTCCGAGCCCTATGGTTCTTGGTTCTTGGTCAATCTTTTCCATGAATAAAATTATGGAGTAGATTCTCGTTGTTATGGTTATATATCTCACCACACAGAGTATTGGAAGTCTCATACATTTTACGTAATATATAATCTGGGGCATCGGACCCCACGGTAATCAGGTTGTGTTTCACCAGGTAACGTCGGACCTCGGTCATGGGGACTTGTTTCAACTGGAGAGCCTTGGTAGCGATGTTTTTACGGATGGTACGGTTCGAAATCAATACCCCCACTTGGGCCCGTTTCTTGGATTTACCAATATTGAAGGTACGTCGGCAGGTCCGACGCTGACGAAGAATCTTGAGGCGGGGTTGGGACGGGGCTTGGTGGGGGTGAGTCGATTGGGAGGAGGTAGAAGAGGCGGGACGAACATCCCCTCCTTGCCGGAACACATAGTTCTCCCGGTTCGGCCAGCGGGGTTCTTCCGTGGGAGGGGTTGAGGGGGGTACTATGACGGCTGGGAGGGAGGGATGGGGGAGGCGGGGAGGCTGAGACGGAGGCTGTTGCTGTTGCCATTGACGGTACGTGGGTAAATTTCCTCCACGTAAACAACCATACTTGGGATGTTCACCCCCCACCAACGGTCGATGATTCAGTTGAATATTGGACGACTCAATACGATGAGATGGTATCTCATACGTAGAGGTGGAGGTGGTATCAGGAAACGTCATGGACACATTTTCGTGGGCCCGGGGCTGAGCTCGTACGGTATACTGATGAGAAGGTGGGTTTGAGGTGAAAGACGAGTTCGAGGATAAAGGTTTGAGTTGTAGCGGGGATGGGGTCGAAGATGATGCATGGAGGGGAGCCCGGGGTATGGTTTCACGTTTTTTCACTTCATCCGCCACCCCCATCAAGTATTCCAGGGTTTCGTCAATCTCGTTCTTGGGGGTGAGGTCGAGAGAAGTGGTCACCGGGGGGTCGGCCCCACCCTCCATGATACGTTGGTAATTATTGGCTTGATGTCGCCGTATGAACTTGAGGAGAGCATGACGTCGGGTCGTTTTGTTATGGTCACGCGGTTTGGGAGGAGGGCGAACCCGTATCGTAGGTTCACCCGGACTGGAAGTGGGTCGTTTACGTCGGGTACCATTCCCACTCGGAAATTTGAACAATTCGGGGTCAATACTGATGGTCTTTTTGGCATCATCACCCATATCTTCCAAGGGTGGACTTATAAATACAATATACTTACTATTATACGGGAGGTTTTTATCTCCTATACAACTCAATGGGGGTGAGGGGTGGGGCCGAGGGGTGGGGCCGAGGGGTGGGGCCGAGTGGGGGGGTGAGGCGAACCTACAAGTACAACCCGAAGCAACTTTCCGATAATTTGTGACGGTCCTCCGTCTTGGTCGTATCCGCATGTTTCATATACAGTTTGAATCCCTGTTCAATATCCACCATCGTGAATATCTTACGTTCTTCGGGGGGTTTACCGAAAATACGGCGTCCATGGGCAATTTTACTATAGGTAAACAACTGCTCCATATCACGCCCAAAGTACGGAAAATGGGACTTGTTCTTGGTGAACCATTCGGTCAAGGGGGGTAGAGCGATACTTCCCATACTCCACTGGTTGTATTCCACCTTTTGAATGAAAATTCGCATCAGTTCCTCGGGACGGTATTCATCCATGGTGAAACGCCAAATGAAGCGTGAGGGGAGTCCCGGGTTGACCTTGAAAAACGACTCATTGACATCCTGTTCGTACCCCGCCACAATGACCATGAGGTTTTCTTTATAGTTACTGAGGGCTTCACAGAGGGTATCCACACACTCTTTGGAAAAACTGTCCCCTCCATCTTTCCCTCCGTCTTGGGCCCCCGTCCCCAGAGCATACACCTCATCGATGAAGAGACAACCGCCTAAACAATCCTCGACGACTTTGGCCGTCTTGATGGCCGTCTGTCCCAGATACCCGGCCACTAAATCGTTACGAGTGACTTTTTTGAAGACCCCGTTGGACAATATACCCAATTTGGAATACATCGTACCCACCAATTTGGCCACTTGGGTCTTACCTGTACCCGGAGGACCATAAATCACCATATGCTTATAGTCATGTTCACGGTTGACATGCAAGTTTTGCATGAAATACATCAGTTGGTCTAAGAGGGTCTCTTTGAAGGTGGCGAGCCCAATCATACCGTCAATTTCCACCAACTCTTCCCGGATATTGTGTAGGGCTTTCAAGTCAATATTCGCTTCCACCTCGGGGGAATACGGGTGGGTTTCGAGGATACGAATAAGGTCACGTAGGGTGGTGATGGGGCCATCGATGACGAGCTTTTTGATGGCTGGGGGTGTGGGTGGGGGTGGGGGGGTACGAGGGAGGGTGACCCATTTAGATTGGGGGGCCGGGGCCGGGGCCGTGTACGTGTACGGGGCCCGGGTCGGGACCGAAGGTTCGGTAAGGGCCTTCCCCATCACCGGCCGAACATAACGGTCAAAGTGGTAGTTGGCCAGATGAACAAATTCCATATAGGACATGAGCGTATCGGGATAACTCTGTTCATAGCGCTGGGCATTCACATAATCCATATAGTAGGATTCCATGACGGCCAGTTGTTGGATAGAACGGGTCGAAGGGTTTCGAGGCATGGTTGACAAACACAGAGTACAGTTGTACGATTAAGTATCTTGGGCTACTTCTATATCGATTTACTGTACCGGGTCACGGATGGAGGCGGGGGTGGGGATGGGAGGCGGGAAATGGCCCCAAAAATAGTGGTAAGTAGTGGTATAGACATATTATTATATAACGTTATAGTATCGTATTGGGTTGTGTCGTATCGTATCATGACAGATAAATCACCCAAATATCGGATATCAACCACCCCGACTCTCGAGGTCTTGGTCTTGGGATACTATAATCATGGTAATCTGGGGGATGAACAATACAAAATATCCATCAAGTGGCTTATCCAGCGAGCCCTGGGTGAGGTCAACCCCCATATTCGATTCATGGATTGTGACCAGTTGAAAAACCCGGATGATATTGTCCCCGGGACGGTGGTCTGTCTGGGAGGGGGTGATGTACTGAATACCTACTTCTTGGACAAGCTCAACCGGATATTTACTCTGGAGGTCAAGCGTCGGCGGCGATACACGTTACTGGCTCTTTCCGTAGGGATACCGTACAATGACATCTTTTTACATCCCACTCAGCGTACCAAGTTGGAAATTTTCGACGCCATTTTTCTTCGAACCACTCGAGATATTCCCATTCTCACCCAGTATATTGGTAAGGGTCGGGTACACTATTTACCCGATACCTCCTGTTATGTGATGGACACGACTTCCCGTCTCCAGAACACCGTGGTGACGGATAACACCCGGTTCTTGGTCGATTACGAGAAAATCCAGCGGTCGGTCGTGGCCAAGAAAAAGGTCATTGGTATCTCGTTATGTCGCCATATCTACCATCCGGACAAGCCTTACCGAGACAACTATAAGAAAATTGTCCAGGATTTGGCGATTTTGATCTATAACTTGGTGAAACTGGGGTTCTTGGTCGTCTTGGTCCCCTTCAATACCAAACCTTTGGCGGGGTGCGACGTGACCTTGAACAAGGAGAATGATACCTTGATTCAGGCGGATGTCATGGCGTTGTTATCCGACACCGTGTTACCTTCGGTGATGAACATCGACTATACCGTCCATTTAGACGAAATGTTGGCACTGTACCCACTGTTTCATGCGATGATTCCGATGCGGTTTCATGCGACCTTGTTTTGTGTTTACACGGGGGTACCCATGATACCCATCTATACGACCAAGAAGATTCGGAACTTCTTGGCGGAAATCTCTTGGAAATACGACTACATGATGGACAAGAATGAGAAGGACCTTCCCACCAAGTTTGACCGGAAACGGTTCATGTGGTTATTCAACGAGCTGATGAAACCGGTGAATTATGCCGAAGGGAAACGGTGTCTTTTACGGGCTTACCAAGAGTTTATTCATACCTCCAAGACGATGTACCCGGTTCTTAAGACATATTGTCTCCGGGGACCGGAGCCGGTACTGGGGGGTGTGAACCTCTTGGAAGAAGGGGAGGAGGGGAGGAGGGGGGTAGGTGGGGGGACGGGGACGGATACGGGAGACGGGTTCGATATCATCCCCCACCCCACCCCGATGTTGTCGGGGGTCATGGCCCAGTTGTACCACAAACTCCAAGACTTTGCTCTTCATCACGGGCTGGACGATTTCCGTATGATTCGTGACCCGGCCCTCCAAGAAATTGCCGTCTGTATCGTGAGCTACTATTTGACCAAGTCGTTGGACTCTTGCTATAACCATGGCTTGGTAACCAAGATGTTCAAGTGGGACTATGATTTTGAGAAGGAATGGGAATGGGTGTTGAAAAACCACCAAGCCAAGACGGCGGGGACGGAAACAGGGGCGGGGGACCGGGGTATCGTACCAAGCCCTTCTCAACGGGTGGGGATGGAGGGGGTACGGTTCAACCTGGATTATATCGACCAAAACGACCGTTCAGGTGCCCACCGTTCCGGCTGGAAATACGTGTTTGAACATCTTCGACCTTGGACGACCAACGGACCGGAGGATATTCGGTTGGACCTCTATGTGGACCGTACTTTTCACTGGAAGCGTGAAGTCTTCAAATACACCGATATTATTCCGTATGTGCAACCTTGGATGGGAGTGGTACATCATACGTTTGATACGACCTTCAGTAATTATAACAACGAGGTCTTACTGAAATGCCCCGAGTTTCAACAAAGCCTGGCGAGTTGTCGAGGACTCATTGTCTTGTCTGAGACCCTCCGTCGCCAGTTTATGGAACGGCTGGCCGCGATGGGGGGAGTGGCGGCCTCAGTACCGGTCTATGTATTGACCCATCCGACCGAGACGGGGGTGGCGGGGTTCGATTACGGGCTGTTCTTGGCAAATTCGGAGAAACGGCTTCTTCATGTGGGGGGCTGGCTACGTAATATCTTCTCCTTTTTTCAGGTGGAGCTGGCCGACCGGTACACCTTTATGGATATATCCGACGGGACGGAAGAGGGCGACCCCCTCTTGGGAGAAAGTCCGGTGGTGTACGCCTTACCGGCGGGGGCGGGGACGGGTGCGGAGGTGAAGGCTCCCTCCTGTTACCAGCGGTTATGTCAATGTCTCGGAGGACGAGGAATCCCCGTCACCGATACGGGGGGGTCGGTACCCAAAACCCATACATACAAACTCACCAAAGCGGCTTTGAAGGGTAAGTATATGAACAATTATTTTCCGACCCCCGGGGGGGTAGAGACGGGGTCACCTCCGTTATGTTCCTATCAGTCGGGTTCCGAGTTTGTGTCCGCTACCCCTTCCTATCTGGGAAAACTCACCCAGAACAACTGGTACCGCCATATGCAGCAATACATCACCTTGATATGTGAACAGACCCCCATCTTGGAATACGTCACCAACGATTTGTACGACGCCCTTCTCACCATGAACTTGGTGTTTCTGAATTTGGTGGACGGGTCGGCGATCAATACCCTCTTGGAATGTGTGGTACGGTGTACTCCAGTCATCGTCAACCGTCACCCGGCCGTGGTGGAAGTCTTGGGGGAAGACTACCCTCTCTACTATACCATTCCTCCGGGGTGCTCGCAACCGTCCCCCTCCGTACACCAGTTGTTGAGCCGGTCCGATGCGGTATGGGAAGCCCACCGATATTTGTGTCGTTTGGACAAGACCCCCTACCGGATGACCACATTTGTAACCGGATTGGCGGAAATTTTACGTAAGGGTACGGCGGGGGTGGGGATGGGGGCGGAGGTCTGACGTGGTCGGGCCGTGGGTCGATGTTCTAGAACATCGGTTTGGTACCATCCATCGTGTGGGTTTATGGGACGGGGGTGTTTTTTTCGGTGCCCATACAAAAAATATATAAAGAGTTCGTCGATAATAGGGTATATCCCATAGAGTTTCCAGGACTCCCTTCCTCGTCTACCGACTCTTATTTCGTGTTTGTTCTCGAATCACCCATCTATCATGCCCGTTGCAGTTGGAATGGATGTTGGTACGACCAACAGTTGTGTGGCCGTGTGGCAAAACGGTAAGGTGGAGATTATCGCCAACGACCAGGGGAACCGTACGATGCCGTCGTATGTGTCGTTCACGGCGGAGGAGCGTCTGATTGGTGAGGCGGCCAAGTCGTCGGCCACGACGAACCCGTTCAATACCGTGTATGATGCCAAACGCCTGATTGGTCACAAGTTCTCGGAGCCGTCGACCCAGAAGGATATTGCGTCGTTTACGTACAATGTGGTGAACGATGACGACAAGCCCAAGATCAAGGTGGAGTACAAGGGCGAGTACAAGACCTTTGCCCCGGAGGAGATTTCCGCCATGGTGATTGGCAAGCTGAAGGAGATTGCCGAGGCCTATTTGGGGGAGGCGGTGACGGATGTGGTGATTACGGTACCGGCGTATTTCAATGACTCACAGCGCCAGGCGACGAAGGATGCCGGGGCGATTGCCGGGTTGAACGTGCTGCGTATTATCAATGAGCCGACGGCGGCGGCCATTGCGTATGGCCTCGACAAGCGTACGTCGGGGGAGAAGAACATCTTAATCTTTGATCTCGGAGGTGGTACGTTCGATGTATCCGTGCTTACCATCGAGGACTCGGTATTTGAGGTCAAGTCGACCGGGGGTAATACGCGTTTGGGTTTGACTTTAGCATTTTGATATAAAGACAATATAATATAACTAATCATAGTGATGTCTGAAGAACTACACCGAATCTGTTCATCGTGTAAAGTAGACAAACCAGTCTCACAATTTTATAAGGATGTTCGCAAATCATTAGGGGTATCACACAAATGTAAAACGTGTAAGAATGCCGACATTGCAAACCTTAGACTACGACGAGCGAACACTGAAAAAGTTATACCCGAGGAAAAACGATGTCCAAGATGTGAAACAGTAAAGTCGTGCAAAGAATTTTCAAATAGTAAGGTCTGCAAAGATGGTCTATATCCATACTGTAAGATATGTGCCAAAGCAATGATTGTTGCCCGTCAAACAATGAATGCTAGTAACCCAATCATACTGGATACATCTGGAACGAAAACATGCATTACCTGTAATATTGAAAAACCTTATACGGCGTTTCGAATCAATAATAAAACGGCTGATTCAATTTCACAATCTTGTACAGAGTGTTTACCAAAGAATAACTGGACGAAAGAAAAACAGGCTGCTTCTGAAAAGAAATATAGGATGAATAATCCCGAAAAAATAAGAGAAAAAGAAAGAAGACACGCCCAGAACATTAATCGCCGAGTTCGTAACAGTCTTAATAAACGCATTGTCGAGTCATTGTCTGCACATAGAAATTACAAAACCAATAAAACTGTTATCTACCTGGGGTGTGACATACCTTATTTACGTAAATGGATTGAACATCTATTTAAAGAAGGTATGACATGGGGAAATTATGGTCAATGGCATCTAGACCATGTTAAACCATGTGCATCATTTGATTTAACCATTGACGAAGAGATTAAAATTTGCTTCTCATGGAAAAATCTACAACCTCTCTGGGCAAAAGATAACCAATCGAAAAATGACAAAATTGATACCCTTATGATACAAAAACACCGTGAACTGGCAGACACCTATGAAAAGGAAAACATATTGTCTTGAATATTAACTTGCTAAAATTTCTCTGGCTCAAGTAAAAGAGGGTGGATTGCTGGAATAGCCTTAGAGCCCATACCACTACAACGTAACTGGCAACGGTAAGCGTGAATGTTTGAAAAGTGTACGGGATTGGCCAATCAGCAGGCGAGCTACTCTGAAAAGAGTAGAAGCTTCAACGACTAGAGGGAGTAACCTACGTTCTAGTCCATATTATTCCAAATATGGGCCATGATGAATATGGAAAAACCTCCACGAGTACCCTCCACCATGATAGTGAGGTTGGAATCTCATGGTTCATAGTGAAGATATAGTCTGAACTTATGTGAAAGCATAAGAAGTTACACGGGGAACGGACCCTGTGGGTATATGTCGGTTCAACCAAACATACGCCGGATAAAGAGCCTAACGATAACATAATTGGGAGAAGATTTTGACACCATAGTGGTCACGTATTTGGCCGAAGAATTCAAGAAAAAACACAAAAAGGACATTACAGAAAACAAGCGGGCGATGCGTCGTCTCCGCACGGCGTGTGAGAATGCCAAGAAGACCCTCTCGGTCTCCACGGTGGCGTCCATCGAGATTGATAGTCTGTTTGAGGGGATTGATTTTACCACGTCCATCACCCGGGCCAAGTTCGAGAACCTGTGTGAGGACCTGTTCAAGAGCACCATGGCCCCCGTGGAGCAAGCCCTCGCCGACGCTCGTATGGGTAAGGCCGACATCCACGAGGTGGTGTTGGTCGGGGGTAGTACCCGTATCCCCAAGATCCAGGAGCTCCTCAAGGAGTATTTCAACGGTAAGGAGATGTGTAAGTCCATCAACCCCGACGAGTGTGTGGCCTACGGTGCCGCCGTACAGGCCGCCGTGCTCTCGGGCTCCACCGACAGTAAGATCACGGACCTCTTGTTGTTGGATGTGTGCCCCCTGTCCCTGGGCCTCGAGACGGCCGGTGGGGTGATGACCAAGCTCATCCAACGTAATACCACCATTCCGGCGAAGAAGTCCCAGACGTTCTCCACCTTCGCGGACAACCAGCCGGGGGTGCTCATCCAGGTCTTCGAGGGCGAGCGTACCCTCACCCGGGACAATACTCTCCTCGGGAAGTTCCAACTCGACGGTATTCCCCCGATGCCCCGGGGCCAGCCCCAGATTGAGGTGGTGTTCGATATCGACGCCAACGGTATTCTCAATGTGTCGGCCTCGGAGAAGTCCACGGGTAAGGCCGAGAAGATTACCATCACCAACGACAAGGGCCGCCTGAGTAAGGAGGAGATTGAGCGGATGGTGGAGGAGGCCGAGAAGTACAAGCAGCAGGACGAGGAGCTCCGGGAGTGTATCGAGGCCAAGGGGGCGATGGAGAACTACATGTACATGATCAAGGGCTCGATGAAGGACCTCAAGGAGAAGATCGACGAGGACACGACGGAGAAGCTCAACGCGTGTATTCGGGACATCGAGCAAGCCTGTGAGGGTTTCGCGGGTGACCGTAAGAAGGAGGAGTACGAGGTGTTGAAGAAGACCCTGGAGGACGAGTGGGCCAAGGTGATGGGGAAGATCCAGGCTGAGAGTGGCCCACCCCCCACGGTGAATGGGGAGGGCCCGGTGCCCCCGGGGGCGTTCAACCCGGACGATATCAAGAAGGCGGCGGAGGCGGCGACGGCGACCCCCACAGATCCTCCGGCGGCGGGCGAACCCCAGATTGACGAGGTGGATTAGAGGTCCGGGTCCGGAACTCCATCTTATCCCCATACATACTATATGAATCTTGACCCAAATCTTGAACCATAAATAGAAACATGAACTATTTATGGGATACGGTGAAACCCATCGGTACCACCACCTACGGGGTCACCAAAGAACTATACTACATCATCGGACAGCTCTCCACCTTCAATTGGTCGAAGCTCTCCTTTGACGAGATTCCGGCCATCAAGACCGCCCTCAAGAGTCAGTGGTTGATCGCGAACCAAATCCGACCCCGGATATGGAAAAGTGTCACCCGGGACCCGGCGACCCGGCTCTTCGCCAAAGAGCTTTTAGGAGTGTGTTTGGACGTGGTGGTACGGTACCCCAACCCCCGTCCGAGTGATACCTACCCCTACAAGTACGATGTCGATGCCATACGTGGGTTACTGATCGACCTCATGGAAGCCCTGATTGCCCAACACCAACAACGGTTGGCCGAGGCCCTCAGTACCGGATGTGAGGCGTGTGTGAGGGACGACTTGGAATCCACTATACACACCTTGGAAATGATCTTGGAACTGTTGACATCGATTCAACCATCGGAGCGTATCATTCTCGAGAACATGATTGTATTGGCGTTTGATATCCACCGGGACCTGTTGAAGGTACCGGTGTCGGGGGGGCGGGGGCGGAGGACCCGGGGTGGTCGGCGGGGGCGGGGGCTTGGGAGCAAGGGACGTGCCCGGGGGACCCGGCGGAAACCCTAACCCCAATCGTCTTGGTCATCGTCGTCGTCGTCCTCGTCGTCTGGGGAAGTGGCGGTACCGCGAGCCGGGAGGAAGGACCCCATACTCTTCATGATTTCGAGCTTCTTGAGGGATTTCTCCAGGTTGTTTTGCCGCTCGAGGTTGGAGAACATGTATTCGGTATGGGGACTCACCTCGTTCTTCTTGATGGGCTTGTAGACCAAGGCAATTTGTTCCAAGACGGACACCAAGACCCCTTTATGCTCCTTGGAGATGATTTCCACATTGGTGGGGACCGGGTCCGTGAGAAGCCCCACTGCAAAGTAGAGGAGGTAACGCCGGCGCTTGCAACATGCCGTGGTATATTTGATGGAAAACAGTTGTAATATCGCACCCATCGTCTTGGTGACAAATTCACCATGACGTTCTTCCCGGGCATAGTACATGAGGGCATCCCATATCATCCATATGATGTCCTTCTGGAACCGGTTCTCCACGGGGACATGGTTCCGCCGCTGGGCTCGGCACACTTCCCGCCGTTTTTTACAGATGGTCTCGAATTCTATGACCCATTCGATCCAATAACAGGCTCGTATGAGGCTCGACCCCTCCCGACTGATGGAATACGAAAACTCGTTGATGGCAATATACAATTCCCGGGGGTCCTCCTTATCGAAAATGGGTTCGGCGTATTTGACCGAGGGGGCCTGGAGTCGCTCGGTCATCTGGGTGATATCAAACTCTTCTTCACGGTTGATCCGGATGGGCTCGAAACTATGCTTCCGGGGGGAATAGGTCACGATACAAATCATCTCGGCAAACAGACGCCGGATGTTCTTGTTATTACGAAGTTGAAGTTCGGAGGTGAACCCGGTTTGGGAGACGATATTACGAAATATTTGAAACCGGTTCTCGAGGTAAATCGTGAGACGGGGATTGCCTAAATGCACATATTTTCCCACATAGTAGAGGATGGTCTCCCAGATATCCATGAAATGGCCGGCACATAGGAGCTCGGCACACCAGTGGCAAGCCGGCTCGACCTTGATTTTGAGGATATTATCGAGGAGGGAGCGTTTTACCTCAGTCTTTTTATAGTTGGAAAAGGTGATACCTCGGAAATCGGACGGGTCGCGTAGGTCATTGATATAGGTGGCGTCGTCCACCGGATGGGGGTCGAGTTCCATGGGTGGTGCGGGGTGGAGTGGGGGCAGGTTATAATCTCGGACGAAACAAAAAGTATAGAAACAACGACACATGGGTAGGTAGAACGGTAGAACGGTAGGACAGTGATATTGAATATTGATATCGGAATTGGTATGAGCTCCCCGATATTTCATCTCTTTACGGTGGCCAGTGACGAGAGTAAACTGGACAAATTGTATGAGACCGCGGAATGGGCGGGTATCGGAGTCGAGGTTATTCAGGTGGTGAAATGGACCGGGTTCATTGACAAAATTATTTGTATGAAGGAGGGAGTCGACGGGTTGGCCGACGACGCTATCGTGTGTTTCATCGATGCCTACGATGTGCTGGCCATGGGGGAGGCCAGTGAGGTGGTGCGTAAATTCCGGGAATCGGGTCGGCAAATCCTCATGAGCTCCGAATTGAACTGTTACCCGGCAGAAAACCGCCCCTACTACGACTTGATTGAATACATGACGTTTGAGGAGGAGGAACGGGCGGGGATATGGCGAGGGCCGGCCTCTCAGGCGGTCACGACAAATTATAAATATATGAACTCGGGGGGGTATATCGGCTATGCCGGGGCTCTGAAACGGATGTTTCAGTGGAAATCGGTGGACGAGATCCGGGAGATATGTGAATTGGGGGGAGACCAAAACTTCTTCACCCAATACTATTTGACGTTTGCTCTGGACCCGGTGGTGAATGTGGGGCTGGATGATAAGCAGACGATTTTTCAGAACTTGTACAAGGTGGACTTGGCGGACTTTGCGTTTTTTGGGGGGCGGCTCTACAACCATCGGTTACGGTCATACCCATGCTTTGTGCACTTCAATGGGTTCAAGGACTACGGTGGATGTCTCATTCAAGAGGGGACGGGGGTACGCCGGGAGGCGATGACCGTGTTCATGGAGAAGATGACCCAGAGTCGGACGATGGGAAATGCAGGGATGGATTGGCGGTTACCGATGATGATGTATGCAGGGATGCGATTGGGGTGTATTCCACAGTTACCGTGATTTGGAACGGAGGGAGGCGGGAGAGGATGGGTGGTGGTACCGTTACGTGAATTTCCGAGAATGACGCCGAAGGGTACGCCGCCGATTGGTTCGCTTTTTATGGGCGGTCTTGGCGAGACGCTTCTTTCCACCCCGTAAGCTACTATCCAACCCACTATTAATAAACGACCCATCTGGCATCATGATGACCCGGCCATACCGTGGTTTCCAGGTATAAAGCATGACCTGGTTATTACGAGGATTATACAGACCATGAGGGGTATACATGAAAAACTCACCATTCAGGTTGATTCCTTGCACCCGCTTACCATTCACCACACCTTCGGTCAACATGGAAGGTTGAATCCGGGTACGCCCACTCCGGGTGATATACGACGAATAATTGGGAATAAATTGGTTCGGGTCCTTCAACGGCACCCCATCTTCCCGTAGTTCCTCGAACAGGTCCACCATCTCTTGTAGGATGTCTTGTTTCAATTCGGTGGTAGTCGTGGTATCCTCGGACATGGTGGGTGGGCTCAGGGTCGGGGTCAGGGTCAGAGTCGAACGGGGTTTACCCGGTACATTCATACTGGAACGAAACACTGGTACCTTGGACAAGGTAGTGGACCGGGCAATCTCCCCACCCTGTACTAACGGACCCGTCTCTGTACCAATAAGGGTGTTCGCCTCCTTACGTACCTGGTCTTCACGCCGTTGTTGATCGTCCAAGTCTTCCTTCGTAGTGGTTTGAATATCTTGTAATTTACCGTCGAGGGTCGTTTTTAACTGCTGCATGACCACGGCGAGTTTTTCAATCATCGATGGTGTCATAGTATTGGTATTATACACCTCCATCAGCATACGGTTGAATACATCATAGTAGTCACGAGTACGTAACACACTGTATTTATTGATGATATCTGTCACCAACGGCTCGGGTTTCGGCTGATTATCTGCGAATAGGCTGGTAATTTCGGCTAGAGCCGCCTTGGTATGTTTATTCAAAATCCCCGAAAACACCTTACGGTTCTCCTTCAATCCGTTGTTCAATACACGCATCAGTAATGCCTGGGTGGTACGGTTTCGGGTCATCGAGTTATCTTGATAGTAGTTTATAAATATAGATAAGGTCTCCTCAAACGACAAGGTATTGGCCGAGAAAATATCACAAAATATCTCATTCAATACCTCATTGTCATTGGATGTCAGGATTTTTTTACACTTACGTAAGGATTTATCCAATACCACCATCTCCACTTTAACTTCTTCCAGGATTTCACCGGTGAGAAACGCATGGGCGAGTTCACGAAGATTCTTACGGATCGCATATATCTGACGGATACGGACGGATAGTTGGTATAGATCACCAAAGTTGTGTTTATCACGGTTGATGATGGTCACCAAAGGGTTCAAGTACTTTTGGATAATCTCTTCCCGACGACTATTGACAAATTTAGCCTGCGAATTACCCATATTTTGCTTGACGGCATCACAATCGTATGCCCCCCCTTTATGTATACTCGTGAGGGTCTCGGTGAGGGTCTTAATATCAACATCGTATTTCGAAGTCTCCGTATTATAGAGTATCCACTTATCGTCGGTTTTGATTTGATTACAGCAGCGGTGAGCATTGGCATACTCGTACGAATAAAATTTAATGACATCCGGGCTGACATCTGTCACCGATTTCTGGGATTGGATGAGGCCCTTATACCCCAGAGACGAGAATGCGGGTAAAACATGTTCACATTCCCGGCTGTCATGAATCGGTTCCGGGTAAGGATTCAACGGGTTATACGAATCGTAAATCGGGTTACCACAAATATAACAGGTGTCCCAGTCCATGATCTCATACCTAATATTTTTCTCGGCAATCGCACATTGGTCGGACGCACCCTTATGCTCAAACAATTTACGCCAGCCCAACTTGGGACTTCCGGTCAAGGTGCGGACATTCAACATATTCACGAAGAATTTGTTATAAAATGCGGTGGGGTCCAAGGTCATATCCGCATCGGTCCAAGAGATTTTGGATACCATGGACGCAAACCGGTTACGCTTCTCCATATACTCGGATGGGTCAATGGTTTTACGTTCTTCCTCGGTGGTAACGAGTGTCACCAATTCTTTCATGACGGTATCGATGGTGGAGACAAAAACCTCCATGGAATACCGCCAAAACTGTTGCATCGTGGTGATCTCACCTCCACCCAACGCATCCAATTTATCTTTGAAGTCGTCCACGGAACTGAAACTGAACCCAAATCCGGGGGTCCCGGAGGTGGAGGACACCGTAGAGGATGTCGCCGTAGAGGATACAGACGGAGTAGATTCCGTTGAGGTGACGGATGGAAAGCTCATCACGGTCTCATCGGTCCCTTGAGAACTGGTGGCCGTATCCGTAAAACTCGGGATCGTCCTTTTTAATTGTCTTTTCGTGGCACTCATGTGGAATAGGTATGACTCAAGGTATGACTCGTTATTGTATCTATTATATATACCCATATATAATATATTGGTTGTGTGGCTGGTTGGTCTCGTTCATGAACACATTGTTCGCCTATGTGGTCTCTTTTACGGTGATGGGTATCGTGGCTTATTTACCTCAGTCGGTCACGGCGGGGGCTGTGACCAGCCCCTGGTACCAGTGTATTCAGCCGTCTTTCTCTCCGCCTAAATATGTCTTCCCCTTGGTCTGGACGGTCCTGTATGTTCTCTTGGGGATTGCGTTGGCCCAGACCTTGATGTTACCGGAGAGTTCCGGTAAGTACTGGCTCCTGGGATTCTACGCGTACAACCTGGTCCAGAATGTCTCTTGGTCCTATGTCTTCTTTGGGGAGCACGAGGTCAAACTGGCTTTGTTCATCTTGGGTGAGATGTTGTTGTCAACCGGTCTGATTCTATGGCAGACCTACCGGCTGTTACCGGCTTGGGTGGGGAACCTCTTGGTCCCCTATATGGCCTGGTTGATGTTCGCCACCGTTCTGAACATCGACATGCTGTGCAAAACCTGTTAGATGGGCCGGGGGCCGGGGGTTTGGCCTTAATTGGGACCGTTGGAATCGGAATGGGTCGATTTACGTCGGGCGGTGAGTCGTTCCGAGGATGGTGAACTAGGATGTAGTAATTTATGAGTTTCCAGATCGATATGACCCACCTTCAAAATGAGATGTTGGAGTACATGCCTGAGATGAGTGACCTCCTCGGCCAAATCCACCAATGTATCTTGAAGTTCCGAAATATCCTCGGTGTGATTTCTTACTGTCTTGACCAAGGCTCGTTCCTTCGCCTCCGGGGTTTCCATCTGGGGGGGGGGTGGGGTGTGAGGGGGGTGGGGGGTGGAGACGAGGATCCTATATGATATTCGCTAGATATTCACCCAGTTACCAAGCCTTATCTTCGATGGAAGTTCGGGCCCGCATCATGGTATACTGACGCTGAATCGCCTGTAAAAAATTGGCCCCCCCGAAAAACGCCATGGGTCGGTACTTGATGATATGGTCCATCGCCACCCGAGGGGTCACCTCGTAATACTGTACCAAATAACAGGCCACCACCGCACAGGACCGCTGCATCCCCGCATAACAGTGTACCAAGACCCGTTTGTCATGTTGTACATAGTGATGGATACGTTGTAACACGTTGGTCATGGTGATTTCGTTCACCATATTGGCCCATTCGTCGGGATCATCGTTGACCGCGATACGAATACATTCGGGATGACGGTGGTGGGGGTCTAGAGGGTCCTCTTTCGGGAACGGAATATCCCGAGTACAATTGACAATGAGGTCGAATTCCTTCCACCGGGTCTTGGCAGACTCGATTCCTCCGATAAAAATATTTTCGGTCACGGCGTCACAGACATTCACACGACCCGGTCTCGTGGTAAAATACATCGTATGGTATATAGTCTATACACTATATATTCATATGGTTTGATATTGGGTGTGGGTGTGATGGGTGGTGGTGTGGGGCGTGGGGGTGTGGGTGAAGGGTGGGTTCTACTCGGTAATAATCCGTGGCACAATGTTGATGGTCTGAAGTTCCTGGGCCAAAAGCTTGTATGCGTACGGGATTTCCACCTTGGCAAAGTCCGTCGTATTTCCGCACGTCCGGCACAGATGGATACTCATATCACTCTTGGCAAACTTGGTCTGTTTCATCGACGCATCGTTGTAACAGGCAATCATCCCACATTTACCACATACATGAGTCGCGTATTTATCCGAGACATCGTATAGGCGTTCCCGGCAGAACTTGGACATCCCATGGGCAATCATGACATCACGCTCCATCTCCCCGATACGGAACCCCCCATCACGGGACCGGCCCTCGGCCGGCTGGCGGGTCAGGTTGACCATCGGACCAATTGACCGACTATGTTGCTTATCGTCCACCATATGTTTGAGTCTCTGGTAGTACACCGGCCCCAGGAAGATACTCGTCTCAATCTGTTTCCCCGTATGACCGTCATACATCACCTCGTTCCCGTAACTCTCGTACCCAATCCGTTGAAGTTCTTGGCAGATGGTCTTGACGTCCAGGTTACCGAAACTCGTACCGTCCCCAAACATCCCCAGTTCCAGGAGCACCTTCCCCAGAATGGTCTCTTTGAGTTGACCAATCGTCATACGGGACGGAATGGCATGAGGGTTCAGGATGATATCGGGGCGAAGGCCGTCCTTCGTGTACGGCATATCACACTCGGGAATGATGAGACCACAGGTCCCCTTCTGTCCGGCGCGACTGGAAAACTTGTCCCCCAGCACCGGCTTACGGAACGTACGTACCCGGACTTTGGCGAAATTGTATCCGTCCCCGTTACGACCCGTGTAATTCTTATCGATATAGCACTCTTCGTTCGTACGGTAAGTCTTACTCTGGTCCTCGTACTTGATGGTCTTGGTCGGGTCGTTCCGGTTCTCCTTGATGGGTACCGTCTTGGCAATAATCACATCCCGGTTCTCCACCAACGTATTCTCCGGAATGAAGCCTTGGGGGTTGAGCTTGTCGTAATTCCCATACTTGATACCTTTGGTCTTCGTGGGGTCCGGCTTGCACCGGATAATCTCGTCCCGGATAATGTTCTTATCCTCGTCCTTTTCGGTATGATACACCGTCGTACGGAAGAGGCCCCGGTCGATGGACCCCTTGTTGACGAGGAGACTGTCCTCCTGGTTGTACGCCGTGTACGACATGATGGCCACGGTGATCTGGTGCCCCGACGGAATCCGGTTCAGTTCGATAAAGTTCATCAGCCGGGTATCCACCAGGGGGCGGGACGGGTAGGACAGCACATAGGAGGTTTTGTCCATCCGGGTATCGTAGTTCAGGGCATAGACCCCGATGGCCTGTTTCGCCATACAACAATTGGCCGACCCGAATCTGGACCCCGTCACGAAGCTATGGTTGGTTGATGCCACCTCGATACAGGATACCGGACGGGCGGGCTCGGGGGAGAGGGTACGGATAGGGAGGAAGAGGAACCCGTTACGGTCGAGGGCCACCGATTCCATCCAATACCGGTATGTGTGCACATCCCATTTGGCGAGGGTCTCGGGTTCGTCCCGCACCGGGGCATCCAATTCTTCTTCGGGGAACGACAGCATGTACTCGATGATTTTGAACATCCGGGGGGTCTGGACCATGGTGAGGATATCGTCATTGTTATCATGGGGGGACTCGGCGGCGTGGAACACCCGGAGAAACCGGCGGATACGTTGGATAAACGCCGTCGTCCGCTCGTTCTCGTGGTCCGTCAGGAGGGCCGCGAATTCCGCCTTGGTGTACGGGCGGACACACACTCCGATACGGATATGGTGGTCGTCGGTATCGAGAATCTGTTGGAGGGTCATCCATCCCTGTTCCGTCATGAACCGGTGGTCATCCGTGGCGACGATGGAACGACCACTCATGAGGGTGAGACGGTACAGGGGGCGAGTCGGTTGTTGAACAAATTGGCCCATCACCGTGGTTTTCGAGACGGCAAGGGTTTGGGGGTCAAAGGTCCATACCTCGTCACCCTGTTGAATGTCCTTGATGGGCCGTTGTTCCCCGTTGGTGAGCAGCACCGGCTCGTTATGGTCCAGGCACTGATACGTGTTTCTGGGAGACTGATTATGTTCAGGGAACGGGATACACGAAGCCAAGACCCCGAAGATGGTACTGGGATGAATCTCACAGTGGGTATAACGGGACATGATATCCGAGTTAGCGAGCTTCACCCGGTTGAGGGAGAGAATATACCCGTCCTTGGCCCGCATGGCGATCATCGCAAAATTCTGCTCTTCGGGGTCAATATACTCGATGACCGAGTCCGGCACCCGGCACGATACCAACAAATCGTTCCAGGTGAGCTCACCGCGGTCGACCTTATGGACAATCTCGGGGGTGAGGACGGCACGGCCATTTTTCACCCGGAGAAGGGGGCGGGTGAGGCGGCCACCGTCGTTACACACCCGGATTTCCATGTTACGGTAGTCGAATACCACGGAGGTATAGATATTGATGATACCCCGGTACTTTTTTTCTTTGATGTCTTGGTACAGTTCTTGGGGGGTGTCCGTGACCCCCACCCACGCCCCGTTGATGAATACCCGGACCTTACCGTACACCTCGGAGGGATGGGCCACTTGATCGAGGCACTGGATATGTGGTAAGATATAGTCGTAGAGGGAGGCACTGTTGGTGGGAATGGTGATATGGGCCATATAGCTGATGTTTTTCACGATACCAATGGATTGCCCCTCCGGGGTTTCCGCACAGTTACTGACGACGAAGGACGATGCGACGAACGAGTGGTTCTCACTGTAGGTGGTGAAATCGTAGACCGGCTCGGGGGCAATTTCGCGGATGGACGCGATGGGGACACTCACACAGCCGTTCACCGACCAGTTTGTCGGGGGGGTCAACTCCAGTTGGGAAAACTGGCGGATTTTGCGTAACTCGACGGCTACCGCCAGTTCGCGACGGGCCTTTTCACAATAGACCGGTTGGATGATATCGTGATACCGCTCCATGGAGGCCTCGTCGATGACAATCTCCATATGGACCACATGATATTTTGAAGGGACGGAACGGTCGGTGGATACAACATGACATTGGATGTCCAGTGCCTTCAACATATCCACGACACGGTTCATATAGGTGCGTAAATCAAGATAGGTGCCATAGTCTCCATAATTGAATGTGTGCGACAGCCCACCATTCAGGAAAGCGGAGAGGAACTCACGTTGGACCGAACGTTCCGCAGTAACTAACCATGCGGGTAATTTGTACGCATCGCCCCCGACCACATCCATGAATGATACATAACCTTCCGTTCCGGGAGTGACTACCCACACATTGTTCGGGTTTTCGGTCGCGTTCGCATCAAACCCTAGGTCATGTAAATCCTTCACCAACTGTAACGCATCCGGTGACGCATCCGAACAGTCATGTAAATATAAGAGCGGACCGAAGAATTTCGTACCAATCAACCGAGCGATGATTTTGAGTTTATACGAGGGGAGGGGTATATCCAAGAGCCCGAGGTCTTGTAAATGGGCTCGGTGCCTTTCCGGTAGCTTGGAAGACTCGATGACGAGTTGAGTCGTATGTTCATCGGGGATATGCTTGACCGTATGACGGATGACCAGATTATCACCGGGGTGTAAATCACCCAATTTCACCATCTCGTAGGTTTGGTCTCCCCGGTTGACTAAGAACGGATGGTCCGCCGTCGCCTTGATGGTCCGCCCACTGAGGGTGGTAATCTCAAACAGCTTATCCGGCATCTTACAAAAGTAGTTGTACATGTGCGAGGGTTCATCGTGGAGGGTCGTACGATTCACCGTGTTGACCCAGTCTCCGTCCCGGATGTTTCGGATGGGTTTCGTATCCATCCGGTTGGAGAGGAGGACCTCCGCATCTCCCGTCAAGCAACACAAGAACCCATACGTCGTGTTATGCAGCTTACGCGGAGCAATCAATTCCCCACTCTTCTCCAACGGGGTATTGATCCGCCGTGAATGGCTCAGACTCGACAGGTACGTCAGACGGTTGAGCACCTGGGCCACCCCCACCTTACTACTGTTCGACTGTTTGATACTGAAATCCCCCGTCGCCAGGGCCCGGTTGATCCCGTTCTCAATCGTGGTCGACTTCATGATCTTGTAGATATTCGTCATATTGATGATGTTCTCATAGTTATCCATCGACCGCCACGACCCGTTGTTAATCTCCCGTACCACCTGCTTCTGCATCTCCTTCACCAGCTTGTTGAAATAGTTACGAAACAGGTTGTTGAGGAGGGTACCTGTGAGCTCGATACGCTTGTTGACATACGAATCACGGTCGTCCGGCGCCCGCCACCCCATCGACGTACGAATCAGCTTCTGGCACATATACCCCAACATATACAACTTCTGGGTGAGGGTTTTACAGTGGGGGAAGAGGTCGTTATGCAGGACATCGTGGGTAAACTCTTGTTTCTTCTTGGCCCCCTTTTCCTTATCCATGTTGAGAGGGGTATACGCCACCGCCGCCGTGATATGCCGGAGAGCATCTTCTTGGGTCATATACTTGTTCGCATCAATGATCGACGCCTGGAGGAAATCGAGAATCTGCTTCTGTTGGTCCGCCTTGTCCGTGGGAATCTGGAGGAGGATGTATTCACAAATCGCCTTGTCGGTGAGGACCCCCAGGGCCCGGAAGACCACGAAGAGTTCAATCGGCTGCTTGATACGGGGGATGTTCATATAGATGGCATGACCAAACCCGTTGTTCTTACTGGCAATCATCATCTCGATTTGCTTCGGGGAGATACATTTGAAATCGGGGATGGACTTGATTTCGGCGAACCAGCTCCACTTGGTCGTGTTCTTCCCGTCGAAGACGTAGACCCGGTTCTCGGCCGCCCGCTCCTGACCGAGGACCGTCTTTTCCGACCCTTTGATGACGAAGTAGCCTCCACAGTCCATCGCACATTCCCCCATATACGCCGGGTCGATGGCATTGTTCTGAGTGAGGACACAGATGGACGATTTGAGCATGATGGGCATCTTCCCGATATTCACCTTTTGGATGATCTTGGAGACAATCCGGGGGTTGTCCATCGACTCGGTGTTACGGATAATATAGTCGATTTTGATATCCACCGTCATGGTGGACGCGTACGTAAAGTTACGGAGCTTGGCCTCTTGCGGATACATCGTCTTGGTCGCCCCGTTGTTTTCGTAGATTTGAGGGGGATAGAGCTTGAGGTTCTGAAAGGTGATGACGATTTCCAGGAGGTACTTGTCCTGCTCTTCCACATAGTCGTTTTCGGAGCGAATCGTCACCGGGTTGAACATTTGAATCGTCTTGGGCATCTGGTAGTTGATGAAATGGTTATACGATTCGATTTGGTGCCGGACCAGGCGGTCCAGATGCTGGCCCTTGAAATAGGATTCGATGATGGTGAAGGGTTCCTCGATGTATTGGCCTAGGTGGTCGAGCACCCCGGGGAGGGCGGTGGGGTCGGCGGTGGGGTCGGACGAGGGGTCAGACGCGGGGTCGGACGCGGGGTCGGTGAGTTCCGCCTGGACCTGGGCGTGAATCGCCTCCACCAGGGTGGCCTTGGTCTCCTCACCATGCCCCTTACAGGTGGTCGGGTCGATCTCCGGGTCGACGGGGTGGTGGGGGTCCGGGTCGACCATCTCCACCTTTTTGGATTTACGGGGCGCCCGCTTGGGCTTCGTGACGGGGGCGACGGTAGGTGGGGTAGTCATAGTGTCGGGGTGAGGATCGTTGGGTTATACACGGATCAATTCTGGGTGGGGGCGTTATACCCCTTGGATACCTAAGGGTAGTATCAAATCAATTTTTTATGTCCATTTCGCGATGTGAGGACATAAAAAAACACTCGGGGTGTGGTGTGGGGCACCGAGCCCTATTTATATAGATGTGTATGGTCTGGGGAGGGTGGGGGTGGGGGTGGGGATCGGACGGTTACCCGATGATTTCCAGGTCGGCCAATTTC
>Ga0209400_1001055_pt1 | contig 23431 bp, 22 predicted proteins | sample M_130807_EF_Meta_FD_187313 | JGI IMG/M metagenome (GOLD analysis project Ga0209400, IMG submission 187313) | Freshwater microbial communities from Lake Montjoie, Canada to study carbon cycling - M_130807_EF_MetaG (SPAdes) (version 2) | ecosystem: Environmental > Aquatic > Freshwater > Lake... | reverse complement strand
ATAGCACAAATGTAGGTTTTTGGACGTGTAATTATGAAGTAGAAATAAATAGTATTACTGCTGGTTCTTTAACAAAAATATATGTTTTTGTAAGTGATAATAATGTAAGCACGACAATTCCTATTACGCTACCCGGGGCGAAAGTAAATAATTTCAGCACACAAACATATACAGCAGGAGATAGCACATATCATAGCGGTTCATTTAGTTTTTTACAATCAACCGCAACCAATATATATGCGGTTCAATTAAAAATTATTATAAGTAGTGGGACATATCAAAGAAAAGGTCAAATTAGAATGTTAAGAATATTATAATTTTCTAATACTTAATTTGAATAATATAATAATATAAAATAAAATGTAATAATATATAAATGGCTAACTACAATCCCCCTACCGAAGATATTACAAGTTTTAACACTTCTCTATTTAATCAACCAGAAGTAATATTATCACAAGCAGAGGCGGATTTACTTTATTTAAGTAAAGTAAGTTCAACTATTTCTACAGCAGGTTCAACCACATTTAACAACGGAGTAAGTGTAGGCGGAAATATAACAGGTTCAAGTTTAATACAAAGCAATACTACAAGTGCTTCAACAAACTCAATATATACTAATTTATTTAGCGGTTCAACATTAACAATTGGAACTTCCGGAAGTTCCAATTCAATTAACGGTTTTTCAACATTCAATAATGGTTTATTAGGCAATCTTAATGCTAATACAATTGATGGTAATGGGAACACAGGGACTAAAACTTTATTTACCTCTTTAACTGGAACTCTAAATATTGGTCAAGCAACAACTACTTTAGTTAATGTAAAAGCACCAACTACTATTGATTTGCTATTAACATTGGCAAATAGATTAAACTTTAGTGCGACATCATATTCATTTCCATTTGCGTCAAATACAAGTTTAGGATATGTTTTAAAAAATACTGGAAGTAGTATTTCAACACCAACATTTGTGAGTGCTACAGCAACTACAATGAGCACACTTTCATTACCAATTGGAGTATGGAGAGTGGATTTTGCGGTTCAAACCACAGTAAATACATCGGGAACTATTACGGCAGCACAATCATATATTGCTACTTCTGCCGCACCCACAACACAATTATTACTTACAGGTTCATTAGTTCGTTCTCACATATCGGAAGTTTATACAGCAGGAGACGTTCAAGTAATAACAAGTTCATTTACATTATCAGTTTCTACTGCACAAAACTATGTATTAACAATTCTACGCACTTTCGCAACTGGAGCATATACTTTTACTGGTGAGATTAGTATTACGAGATTAAGTTAAAATATAACTATATATATATGGACGAATTATACACTTTCTTATCTATTATTTTGGTTCCAACAATTGGAAGTTTATTTCTATATTTATACAAAAGTAAATGTAGCACGGTGAAATGTTTTTGGGGAATGCTTGAGATTGAGCGTGATGTGGTTGATGAAGTGAAAAGTGATATGACGACAGATGCGAATAGGACACTTTCTATTAATTCGATTTAATAGTTTTTGCGTTTTAATTTAGGGATAATATTATATATCTATTATATATAATGTTAAGTAATATTCAAGTAAAAAACCTTGCGTCCAGAATGGGAATACATCTTGAGGGGGTGTATTTCAAAAGTGAATTGAAGGATATGAAGTTAAAGCATAATGTAGGATATATCATCAATTTAGAAGACCAATATGATGAAAATGGAGAACCTAATGACGGGTCGCATTATACGTGTTTTTTATATAATAAGTATCCTAAAAAGGATTGCCGAGATGAATACGTATATTTTGATTCATACGGGGTCGCTCCACCAGATGAAGTGTTAGAGTTTTGTGGTGTTAAAGAAATGCCCCACTCAATAATAGATATACAATCGTTAATGAATAATGCGTGCGGGTGGTATTGCTTAAGTTTCCTTTATTGGATTAATGTTTTTCCTGGAAGAACGATGTGTTTATACCGAGACGCAGAACATTTCACCAGTTTATTTAATGACCTTAATAAAACAAATGATTGGAAATATAACGAATGGTTGCTTAAACAGTTCTTTAAATCCAAAGATTCAAAACCAACAACTTTAGAGGATGTTGGATTTACTTTCGTCGGTAATGAAAATAATATTGCTGCTGGTATTGCCGATATTAATTCTATTGATAGTAAAGTCTAAATGAATTTATGTAGAGTAATCAATAGGTGTTTTCGGCATAATACTTTATGATACATTATAATACTTTATGAGTTTAAAACAATTTTTCATAATATATATTTAGCAATATTATGAAAAAAAATATATTGTGAATATATATAATGAATATTGGAAGCGGAATTGCATTAGATAATTTTAATCCCGATAATAAACAAACGTCCGTATTACTACCAATTTTGAACCAGACCAACCTATTAGTGCCGAAGTATTTTATTCAACAAATATTTAGTAAAATATTGAAAGAAGGAAAAAGAAAATTTCGTTTATTTATCCCAACAACTTCTACACGCAATTTATCAACCCGTAATTCTAAAAAATCAATAGAACTAAAACGTGTTAATCGTGATGAAGTTGAATTAATAAATGGAGAAACCATTAACCCTCCCCCAAAACTATCAGAGTTCTCTAAAAAGGATCAAACAATGTTAAAAGAATATTTTGCAGAATTAGCAACAAATCCTGCATTAGAAGAATATTTTTTAGCAAAACCAACTCCAAGACCGAGACAACAACGAATACAAAAAACTCCAGAACCAGTTTTTCAAGAACCAGAACCAGAACCAGTTTTTCAAGAACCTGAGTCTGAACCTGAACCTCCAGTTAGAGATCAAAAAAAACGAGGAAGAAAACTCAAGTATGCTACAGCAGAAGAAGCATACCTTGCACAACAACAGCAAAAAAGAGACGCATCAAAGAAATTATACGCAACACTTACTAACGAAAGATTAAAACAAAAAGCAATTCGCAAAGGAACATACAAACCGAATAATATGGAAACTCAAAATTATGAAAATGAAATCTCACTTATGGAAGGAACTGGTGTTTTTGATAATATTAAAAAGGTGGCGAATAAAGTTGTAAATAAAGTATCCAAAGTTGGAAAACAAGTTGGAAAGTTCGCCGAAAAAGTAATTAACCCTGATGCGTTTATGCCCCCATCGGTAAAAGATATAATGAATAATCACGGGCAAGAAATAATAACATCAATTACTTTGCGTAGAAATCCTGTTTCTCACCTAATTACTGGTGCAATGAATGCTGTTAGTTTAGGTTCATTCCAGAAAAAATTAGACCAGCAACCGTATGATGAGTTATTCCATCTGGCGATGTTAGTTCAATCAGCAAATACAAGATTTTTATTAGAAAAAGTGGAAAGAGTAAATGTATCATCTTCTATTGGAAACCCCGATGGATTAGAAACATTATCGTGCCCTTTAAATGGTAAAGAAATAACTGTATTTGATTTAATTAATAATACAAAAGAACAAATGGGAAAAACTCAATTTTTAGATTATGACCCCGTTTCAAATAACTGTCAAGTTTTTTTAATGAATGTATTAGATGCTAACGGGTTATTGAATGCGGAAAATAAAGAATGGGTAAAACAAGATACTGAAGTATTATTTAAAAACAATAAGGTTTTAGCAAAAGTAAGTAAAAAATTAACTGATATAGGAGCATCTGTGAATGTATTAATGAAAGGAGGAGAAATTGATAATAAAAATACTTCAAAAAATAAAATATATCCTAATAATATAAAGATGGAAAACCTACATTATTTACTTCCTCAAAAACAAAACCTACACAAATTACAAATATTGCAAGGTATGAGCGAACTTCCAGAGGCATTGGAAGCAGGATTTAATAATACAGTTCAACGTGGAATGGGTATTGGTAAAACATTTAAAAAAATTGGTCGCCAAGTTAATAGTGTTGGTAATAAAGTTAGCAATATTGTTCGCAAAGTTGATAATACAATGTCCGCAGTAGAAGGAGCATTAGATTTGATGAAAGACCTTCCCGCCGCCGCACGACCAGAACTTAAAAAAGTTGGATTAGATATTGCCGAAATATTATTGAAACGTGGAGTTCCTGCTACTGCAGGAGCAATTGCGGGCATTTTAGGGACTATGGCGGGCGGTCCTGCGTTAGGGGTTGCGAGTAGCGTTGGAACAGCATATTTAACTGGTTTGGCGGCAAATAAAATTGCCGAAGAAGAAGGAGTTAGGGGTTCATCTGGTTCTGGATTATACGCACAAAATCAAACTGGAAGAGGACATATGTATGATGATGATGAATGCTGTCATATGTGTGGAGGACGTCTGCTCGTCGATAAAAAAATAAGTGTTAGAGACATTTATAACACAGCAAAATCAGTTCCAAAGGTTTATAATGAGAATATAAAGTCATTGAAACAAGGTAAGGATATGGACGGAGGTATGATTCGTATGCCTCCAAGACCAACCAAAGAAATAATGAATGGAGTTGTAGCACCTAAGATGGGTGGCCGTGGCGTGAAGGGCAGTCAAGAAGCAAAGGATTATATGAAACGATTGAGAGATATGCGTAAGAATAAATTGAAATATTAAGCAATCGCTTAACTTTCAATTAAAAACAACACGATTAAACGGAAATTAACCATAAACTATATTATTTAACATAAATATTATATTTCAATCTAAATAAAAATATTTTTATTAACAATACGCTGTAAATATTATTATAATTTATATATTTTGTTCTTAATTTCTGTTTAATCGTGTTGTTTTTAAATGGTTTTTAATCTACTTCTTAATTTTCGTTTAATTTGGTTCATTAATATATCATTTTTTGAATAAAAAAATATATAACTATTATATAACCTTATGGAAATATACGACAGTGATAAACGTGGTAAGCGTTTAGTAGCATTATTTCAAGATGGTGATTATACTTATTTTGGACTTGATACGGGTATAACCTATATAGACCACGGTGATAAAACTATGAAAAAGAATTATTTAGCAAGGCACAGTAGGTTAAATGAAGATTGGAATGATTATAAATCAGCGGGAGCATTATCAAAATGGATTTTATGGGGTGCTTCTACAGATATTCATAAAAATATCGCAAGTTATAAAAAACGGTTTAATTTAAATACTTAATAAAACATACTTAAAGAGATAAACATAATATAACATAACAAAACACAATGGTGAATTATCAAAACGGTAAAATCTATAAGATTACTGGAACTAATAATGAAGGTGTTAAACTAATATATATTGGTTCAACAGTTCAAAAATTATGTGTTCGTTTAGCAGAACATAAACGAGATGTAAAACATAATAAATATATGTCATCTTCATTAGTGTTGATGTGTAATGATTATGAAATTACATTAATTGAATTATACCCGTGTAAGTCCAAAGAAGAATTACTAATGCGTGAGCGTTATTATTACGATATGTTCGATTGTGTAAATCAGCAAAAACCAATATTATTAGAAGGAGAAATTATTGAATATCATAAACAATATCGTATTGAAAATGCTGATAAAAGAAATGAATATAATAAACAATATCGTATTGAAAATACTGATACAATTAGTGAAAAATCAAAACAATATTATATTGAAAATGCTGACGCAATTCGTGAAAAACATAAACAATATTATATTGAAAATGCTGATAAACGAATTGAATATACCAATCATTATCGTGTTGAAAATGCTGACGCAATTCGTGAATATAAAAAACAATATTATATTAAAAATAAAGATAAAATACTTAAACGACAAAAACAATATAAATTAAAGAACAAAACTTTATAATTTAATTAGATTAATATTTAAAAATTAATATATATTTAGAATATATATATTAATTATGGATTTGAAAACTGAGTTGAAAAAATTAAGACCAACCCTATCTGAGGGGAGTTTAACAACATATTGCTCTATTCTGCGGTCATTACATAAAAGAATATTCGGCGGAGAAATTGAAAAAGATGATTTTGATAAAACCGAAACAATTTTAAATCATTTAGAAAATCTCCAACCAAATAAAAGGAAGACTATTCTATCAGCATTAGTTGTTATTTCAGGCAAACCAGATTATCGTAAAGAAATGTTAGAAGATATTAAAGATTATAGTGATAACGCAAAGAAAATGGAAAAGAGTGATAGTCAGTCCGCTAATTGGGTCAGTAAAAATGAAATACTTAATCTATATAATCAACATAAACAAGACGCAATGTCGTGTTATAAAAAATCTAAGTTAAATATGAATGACCTACAAACCATACAGAACTTCATAATTTTATCTTTATTAGGAGGAATATTTATTGCCCCCAGAAGGTCATTAGATTATACCGAGTTTAAAATAAAAAATATTGATAAATCGCAAGACAATTATTTGGAAAAACACGAGTTAATTTTTAATAAATATAAAACCGCCAAGTTCTATGACGAACAACGAGTAGCAATTCCTAAAGAATTAAAAAGTATTTTAACTAAATGGATAAAAAATAATGATATCGATTATCTACTATTTGATAATAACGGTCAAAAATTGACTTCTGTGAAACTCAACCAAAGATTAAATAAAATATTTTTAAAAAATTGTAGTGTAAATATATTAAGACACGTTTATTTAACTGATAAGTTTGGAGATGAGATTGAACGAAAATCTGCGATGGATAAAGTCGCCAAAAATATGGGGACATCATCAGCACAAGTTATTGGAACCTATATTAAGAACGAATAATTGATGTTTTTTTGATTTATTATGACGTAATTTATTCGATCGATTATATATTATATTATTATATTATATATGTTTGTCTGGATTCTACGGATTAAACTTATGATTAAACTAATTTCTATCTTCTACATCTTGGTTTCTTGATTTTTTTAAAATAAAAATATAATTTTTATTTTAAATACTTACAAAATATGTATTTCATTTTTTTAGGAACTGTTGATTTTGAATATACGCTGGTAATAGATTACGATTTAACATAAAATCTGGATTTGGCGACATCAATGCTGGATGAGTATATCCATCACGACTTACTAAACCTCCTCCTGCGAATAATCCATTACCAACTTTATAATTATTACGATTCCTTCCAAATCCAAATCCAATCATTCGGTTTGACTTTTGGAAATCATCAATACTATCGTTCATTTTAGTTCTTGCTATTTCAGTAGGGTTTATATAATCTGCAGGAACTAATGATGATGTCGGTGGTTGATATGGTTGATATTGTTGATAATCTTGTGGTGAAACATATGCGGATTGTGGTGCGGATTGTGGTTTAGGTTTTTTATTTCCAAACTCATCAATATAATTACCCACCATTGATGATAATGCTAAAGTTCCAACACCTATAAATGGGGCGAGTTCGGGTTGAACGACTGCTAACGCTGTTCCTACCCCCAATATTCCTGATTGGACCATCTCCGTTAAATAAGGTTTTGCTACATCACGAACAAATATATTCCCTTCCTTAATTGCTTGTTTTTTAATTTCTCTACCAGTTTCAATTGCTTCTTGCTGTAATTCTTTACCAACTGCGATTGCTTCTTTTTTTAATTGTTTTCCTGTTTGTCTTGCTTCAGTTTTTACAAAATCTTTCGCATCTTTATACATTGACGCTAATGAACCACCTTCAAACTCGTGAGAATACAAGGTATGAGATTTTCCATTCTTAAACTTATTTTTTATTTTACTAACTAAATCTTTTTTAACTAATATAGGATAATCACCTTCACTAATACGAAATCCACACCCAGACATTGTGCGTTTAAGTTGAGATGATTTCGGTTTTTTAATATATATAGTAATCATTATATATATTAGAATAGAAAAGAAAATAAAAGGAGGAATTATGAGTTTTTATTTAAACAATTATCGCAAATATTTCCGCCTTTAATTAAATGTGAGGCATCTACACGGGACGCCTTGCCTCCCATAATAGCACTATATAACCTCGCCATACTCCATTGTTCTGGACTTTTCACACTTTTTCTAACTGATGTTGGATTTGAATAATATGCTCCCTCCCCTTTTTTAACTATTATTTCTAAATGTTTTTTTGAATATCCAGTTATTTTTGCTATTTCCGCAATAGAATGTGATTGGTCTTTATTAAATCCGTATTTTGCGTTGAACTTATTTTTGTAAGATAATACCATTATATAATAAAAACATTTTAAATATTAAAAATAATTATTTAAACCCTACTTCCAGTAAAAAGATTAATCGACACTGACACCCCGTAAGAAACAAAGACATACAAATCAACAGAAAACAGCGACATATTCTGACCGATGATATTGACTGATTTGGAAACCCCCTTTTCCATCGGCAAACATCGCTCAATATTCACGTAATAATAGTTATAACTGTTTTCAAAATCAAATTGAGAAATCAAACCAGAACTCATACCGTCCATTTGAGAACCATTGACACCATTTTGCCCGTTAAGTTGGTTCAAAAAATTCTCATATGTATACCGTTGAGACCCATAAAAAATATTTTGCCCAGAAATAACGACATTGAAGTTATTTAAGAACACTAATGGACTTGTAGTTCCTCCTCCTGCCGGGTCAAATGCAGACTGTAAAGGGGAAATTGAGTTATTTGTAGCAGCAACCGCAGAATGAAACGGAATAACTAACACGCTCTTAATTCCAGCAATTCCATTTGTTATAAGATTGTTAAATGTAGCACCTCCCGCAACACTTAGAACTTGGTATTGGTAAATATCTTCGTAGTCAATCTTTCGCACAGGATTACTCAAATATGCTTGTTCGTAGATTGGGTTGAAAGTATATGACGGCACTGTCAATGTAAGATTTAGAAGAGGACCTGCAATAGAACCAGCAGTTTTTGATGCTTGGTCTAAACAAACACCTCCTACAGATAAGGATACATTGTAATCAGTAGCAACGGCAGCAGCACTTGCCGCCATTCCTGATCCAGCATCAGAAGATGAAACAAGAATAGGATTAACACCACCAAGAGGGAACTGGGAACTACCCTGTGTTTGGGACATAATACGCCCAGTTGTGGAGTTAAAAACAACTACGGTGTTGTTAAGATTGAGTGTGATTTTCATAAAGATCCCTTTGGACAGGGGGATTTGACTAAAAAACGTATGTAGATGTCGGAGAAGCACATTTGCTACTATATTCGCCTGCCATATTCCCGCTGCGGTTTTAATAATACTTGATTTATAAACCTGACTTAATGATGTCTGCGAAATAAGAGAAGAAAATGCTGCCTGATTGACTGTTCCTGTTTGGGTTACACCTGTAAAACCAGCAACATTAAAGTTCCAATTTCTCTGTCTTTGATACATTCCAGTGTTGGTTATTTCGTAAGAGTTTGCAGCACCAGTAATAACTGGAGCACGGAAGTTATTAACATTGTTAGAAACACCAATTGAACCATAAACTGATGCGATTGTGGAATAAGACCACGACGCAGAGTTATCGGGGTAAAAACCAATAGATGGTCCTAAAGTAAGTAAGTCTTGGTATGAAAGAGTAGTAAGTAATTTAAAATTGTTCCACAATGACTGGAAGGGGGTTTGTTGAATTATCGTAGTTCCTGCAAGGTCGACCGAAATTGAGTGAATAATTGAACCATACCAATTTTTCAATCCAACACCATAATCAACTGCGGTTGCCGCCGTCTGGGGGGCAAATGCTGCCGAACCCGTTGCTGTGGATAAACACAACTGTAGGGGAATTGTTAGGTATGCTTCTCTGTAGTTAATAAATTTATTTGAATTACTTAATTGTGAAGTGTCAATTATTGCTTGATTTCCAGCATAATTTCCATTTTGATTATCTAAAATACTTATCCAATCCTTCTTAATAAAAATATTTGGGTCTGCTTCAGTTTGAGAAGAAAGGTCATACACGGTTTGGTCCATCTTATATATATACTAAAAGATAAAATATTTTGATAATTTATTTAATTAATTTATTTAATTGTTTTTATTAAATAAATTAATATTTTTAATAGTTGCTATTTGGGTTTTGACTAAAAAGACCTCTATTAGAACCTAATATTTTGTAATTTCTTGCGTAATCCCATTATGCCCTCTGATTTTAAGGCGGTTTGTTCTAGGAATCCCATACCCTTAAAACCTGCTCCCAAACCCATACCAACCGATGGACCATTTACTAATGCTGAAGCACTACCACTTCCTCCAAGTAGCACACTTCCAAATCCTCTGCCTCGCATATAAATCTTAACACTTCCACGCCCTTTCATTGTCATCATTGAATATTTGCGAACCATTATATATATCTATAAAGATAATTTATTTTTCTTTAAAGTTTTTAATTTCAATAACGAGCATAACAATTGCGTAATAATACTAATTTGTTTTTGAATATTTAATTCCACTTTATGTGAGGTGTCATCGTGCTTAATATTTTTTAAATCAAGTAATAAACTGGTTTGCTCTTTTTGTAAATCATCATACATTCTCACCAATTCGTTTTCTGATATCGTCATTTAAATATATTGATATTATATTTTGCTAAACTAAACAAATTATCGTTCTGACATTGGAGTTTCACGAATAAGCAATATAATCGTCATATTTGGGTCAAGTATTGCTAATGAGTTGCTGTCTTGTCCAACAAACCGCACGAATAGAGATGAAATCGTCCCTTTCAATAAACGACAAAATACATATTCATTCGGCACTGACTTTATTAACTCTCCAAATCCAACGTCGGGCACAACACTATGTATCACTGAAGATGGAGATGAATATTCATTGCTAATATTGCTTATCGTCATCAATGCTGTGGGATTGGGCTGGACCTGTGGCGAAATTGATGATGTAAATGTTAAAATTGTATTTACATTTGTATTTTGTGATGTTGTGAAGTTTGTTGCGTATCCCATAATTAGACTAAAATTTGCTGGAATTACTATTGAAGGGTTAAATGTTTGTGTGGGGAAGCCCGGAAATGCAACTGCACCTGTTTGTGTATTCGCAACTGGCAAAACCCAACCTGACGGTAAAGATGTTGGAACTGGATATGTAATAATATTGACAGCATATGTGTTAGGATTTACTAAAAACTCTGCGTAATATACATACTGTCCGGTTGCGTTAATTAAATATTGTCCCGCTTGTATAAATGTAAATTGTAAATAATTGTTAATATCGGATATTTCGTATAAACCTGCGGGTATATTAACAGTATATGTTGTTGTAGTTGCTCCTACGACCCACGTATAGGTAAAGGTATTATTTTTTAAACTTGTTGAATTGATATTTTGCCACGCATAATACATATTCACACTCTGGACTGCAATTTGGTGGTTCTCAAAACGAACTGAAGTTGGGAAGTTATATACTAAAGTTGAATTATTACTTCCTGCTAAAATATTTGTTGAGTTTAACACAATTGTATTCATCGTTTATATATTTATACAATATATTATTTTTATAATGTTTTTAATTCTTTTAATATTCCATCGTGTTGTTCTTTGGATAATTCACCAGTATTAACTAATTGTTTTACTAAAGACCGCATTTCCTTAATAACCTGTGATGCTGTATTTCCTGCTAATATTTCACCCTTCAATACTTTAAATCTGTGCGATAATTGTTCTTGTTTATTTAACAAACCTTTTCCAGTTGGAACTGGGACTTTTTCACTGAATACTGGTGTGTTCGTTGGTGCTCTTGGTATTATTATTGGTGTATTTGTAGGTGCTTCAGGCATTCGTTCTGCTTGTATTACTGCTTTTGGAGTTCTAATTCTTGGGTTAATATCCTTTGACCCTTTTGGACGACCCGCTTTTTTTTTAACTTCAAGTTCTTGTTGTTTTGCTTGTATGCTTTCTTGTTTTGAAATAACAGCGTCGTCTTGTTTCTCAAGTTCAGCAATTTCATTTTCTATTACGAGTATTTCTTTTTTGCCTTTTTCTATTTTTTTCTTTAGAAATGTAGTAATTTTACTTCCTGCTTGTTTTTCTTGGATTACTTGTTTTTTTTTAAGGGTTTCCTCTTTTGATCTAATTTCATCTTCTATTGCTTTTTGTTTTTCTTCTTCTTGTTTTTTCTCTCGTTTAAGTTGTTCCATTTCATTCATTATTCGGTTGAGTTCTTGTTTTTCTCGCTGTTTTGCTTCTTGTTTTCTTTCTGATGTTCTTGTGTCAGATTTTCCCATTTTTCTCATTTCAAACCGCTGGATTTCTTCTTCTAAATCTGCGTTTATCTCTCTTTGTGTAGGTTGTCTTTTTTTTTGAAATGCCATTGATTCTCTATCATCAATTCCCATATCTCGGTCGCCTTTTCCTTGTTTTATGTTTTCAAACTTATTAACCGATTCTAATAGTTCTTTATCTCTTCGCATATATATTTTTTTTGGTATTGGTATATCTTTATATATTGGTTTATTGTTTTCTTTTGGTAATGTTGGTATTGTTGGTATTGTTCCTATTGTTGGTATTAAAAGGTCATTTGAGAATATATCATCTTGTGTTTTTGACTTTTTTGACTTTCTTGACATTGTAGAAACAAGGCGAGGTTCTTTTATATCTTTGAATAGTTTTTCTGCCATATATTGTTCTGCTGGAGAAACTTCGGATATTTTTGTATTTGTAGGGTTTAATTGAATGAATTGTAAGTTCCTATCTATATCTTCTACGGTTTGTCGTCGCCCTTTAGTTGTTGCCCGTTGCTGTTCGCTTGTTCTTGCAATTCGAGTATCTTTTGCTACAGGTAATGGTTTTGTTTTTCTTTTAAAGTTAGTTCTATCTATTTGTAGCATTCGTTTTTGATTAGTTGTATTCTCTTGAAATGCTCTGCGTTCTATTAAAAATGAAGTTATTATTTGTATCATTTTATCTTCTGCTTCTTCTAAATCGTAATTTGTGAGGTCATCTTTTAATGGGGCATCATTGTATTCTTCAGTTAAACTATTGTAATCGCTCACACTTGGCGAGTTTTTAAACATTTCCGCAACGAACTTGATTTCATCTTTATTTCCAGCAGGGTTTTCAAGTAAAGTTTTAATCTCTTGTCGAGATGGTAATACTCTTGCTAAATCAATTAGTTTATCTCTTAATTCGGGATTGTTGGTTTGGTTTAATAGGACCTCTGCGTCAAGACGTGTCATCATCTTTGAAACAATATCAAAATCAGCACTTTCGGGCATTAAACTATCTTCCTGTTGTGATATGAACCGTTTATAAATTAATGATATTAATATCGGGGCACGAACACCTCCCGCATATTGTTCTTTAACAAGTTTTTCAATAGCAGGGAACTGTTGTATAAAGAAAAATAATAACTCGCCATTTTTTACTAAATAATCTAACACTTCATTCGTGTTAGTAGCATCACTAATTTTATTTAACATTACTCGTGCTTGGACTTTTAATTTTTCCACATCACCCGCTCTTTCCTCAATGCTACGACTATCTGGACGCTCAGTATCCTGAACGCCAGTTTTCATAAAACCCACATTCTTATCAAAATTATTTTGATTTAATTGGATTTGTAGGGCAAGGGATTGTAAATATTTAGTTGTATAAACATCATAATCGCTTGTATTATTTAATGATGGAAACGACATTATATATTATAATAATATTATTTTTAAAAATAATATTAATAATTATAAAAGTATTTTAATTTATTATACAGGAACTTCTTTTTCTAATAATACAACATCGGTATTTATCAATGGGATAAACATTTCTTCGGGTTTCATAGTTTCAAATACATCTTCCATCACAAAAAAAAAATCTTTGTCAATCTTTTCTAAAAAAAACTCTTGGGGTAAGTTCTTAATATACTCATTCATCTTTGCATTCATTGTCAATAATTGACGCTTTGTAAGACTACTAATTTTTGTTAATGGAGGAACTCCAATCTCGTCATTCATAATTGTGATAATTTTTGTTCTGGTTTCAATATTATCAAAGTCGGTTTGTGTGAAAGGCATTTTATATATATAATTAAGATATATAAAAAAATTAAAATTAAACGCACATTTCTTCTAAAACAACAATAACGCCGTCTTTGACTAACTGCTTAAACGCACTTGTCCCAGATTTTACGTAGCGGTTGGTTTTTGGATTCAAATATTCTCCTTTTTCATTTCGCAGAGGTTTGGGTTCAACTACCTTTCTCACCCGTTTTTTTGAAACTGCACACGGAGATACAGGGCTGTTTTCATCATCATATTCTTCATCAGTTGGTGGTGGAGGTAATGAACTACTTTCTTCTAAAGGTTCAACTTTTTCTTCAACTACCTCTAAAACTGCCTCTTTAATATCTTCAATAACTTCTTCTGCAATTTCCTCTAAAATATTAATTACAACTGCTGGAACATTTCTATTGATTTTCACCCGCTTTTTCTTGTCAGGTTTTGTCATATTCGATTTAATCGGCATTTTATATATATTACCTAAATATTTTTTTTAAGTTTATTTAAACGCAATTATATTAATTCTAAAATATTCGTTGAAATATATGCGTAGTCTTTGTATTCATCTCTCCCACGGTCGCACCTACCTCCTACGCTAAATCTTACTTTACCATTAGTTATATCTTCCTTATTATACTTCCAATAATATAACCCGTCAATAAATGAGAATACAAAATACACTGGTCTATCAGCGGTTTCGGCGAAATCCAATTTATTTTTACCAACCATCGTATCAGGATAAGTATTTAATTTATTTCTTCGTGATTTTAACTCTACATAGCATTCTGGACTTACATAATCAAAAACAAAAAAACTATTTGTTGGTTTTAAACTATTGCTAAATCTATTTCTAATCTTTTCTATTTCACTTATTTCTTTATTCAACCCAAAACTTAAATCATTTAATTTAATGGCGTTTAACATTTATATTTATCATTTATTATATATTTGGCGATTTAAACGAAATATAATTTCAAAAAATTGATGAACCTTTTTGTAATTAATTTAACTACTTAAAATATTTAAATGCTTAACTTGTATATGAGAAGAATGTATTGCAAACGATGCCAATTTTGCGGGAATATTATCCAATGCGGGGAAGAATACCTACACGATGCGTGCTATGATTTTTATTATTTTTTAATTGAAGAAGTGATTGCTAAAACTGAACTCAAACTTAAAATTTGCAAGGCCATACAGGCCAGTTTTGACTCAAAGAATCTGACTCAGGATTGATACTTAAATAATTAATATTTACTAATATTAATATGAATTATTTGAAAAAGAATTTAGGGAATAGTATTGAACTTCCAGCAGATATAATGCGACTCGTATATGAATACGCCGACCCATTAATTGCTATTAACAACGTTTAAATTCTTTTCAAATTTCAAATAGATTTTTCCTAAACAACACGCCTTATAATTTTCAATTTTGTATTTGTCTTCGGTTTGTAAGGGTATAACTGTAATGTTAAATATCGTTTGTCATACCTTTTGTCATACCCGACTTATCCAAAATTATAGTTTATATAAACTTGCACCTTTGATATAAAACTCTTTCAATTCGTCTAAAACATTAATTTGTTTTTCCATCCACGAGTTAAATCTTGTTTTTTGTGAAAGAAACTCCCGCATTTGTATAGTATCAAAAAGTAATTCAAAACGCATAATATCGTGTATGAATGGGTTTCTTTCTGGGACTGATAGACTCCCAACTTTGTCATTTAATACATTTATGTTATGAAATGATTTTATTGTATTTAACGAAGGGTTTAAATCACAAATAAATTTATTTTCAATGTCAAGTGCCTCCTGCAAAGTTGTCAATTTAATCTCACATATTCTTTCAAAATAAAAATTATCCCATCCACCATTATGAAGCATAAATGAATACAATTTATATTGGGCGTCGTGATCATTGTAAGCTTTCTTATGAAGACAAATTCTTTTGGCAAAATTCTTTGTTTGTCCTACATAACTATCCAAAATACAAGCATTTTTACATTTGATTTGATAAAATGTATATAAAGTGTCATTTGATTTTTCGATTTCACCTCTTGCTTCAGCACGAATTTTGCGTTTCATTAGTTTTTGGTATTCTCGTCGTTTTTCAATATCTTTCAATGGCATATTTATTATATGTAATTATAATTTGTATTTAAGTTGATTTGAAGTATTAATCGGGGATGACAAAAGGTATGACAAACGATATTATGATAACGATTAAAATTATATTTCAATTATTTAGACAACGCCGAATTTGCTGTATGGCGGACGATTTAAATTTCTATTTTTTTAAATAAAAAAAAATGTTAGTATATATGACGGGTCGCCACAACAACTTTTAAATTATTTGAATTTAAACTATTCTTAAAGTATATATTATGAATTATTTGAAAAAGAATTTAGGAAACAGCCGACTCCTTCCAGCAGATGTAATGCGACTCATCTATGAATATGCGGACCCCTTAATTGCTATTAGAAAACAAATTGAAACGCACGATTACGACCTTGATGAAATTATGTATCAGCGGATGAAAAAAATTATGTTAAAAGATTACATAGACGATACAAGTTTTCAACAATATAGGATGATTCATAATGAGGAAATGATTTTTTTTAATCTAAACAACATAAACGATATCAATTTTAGATATGCAATATTAAACTATCACAGCGGTTATAAACATATGTTTCTTTGGCGACATAAACGCAACCCGTCTATTTGCGGATTACACGCTTGTTATAATGACATTGAAGGTAAAAAATATAAAATGTTATGTGATTTACAAGACGCAAAAATATATAAATATAGAAATACAAGAGGCAATGAGTATAAAATGAAAAATGTTTATAAAAAATGGGTAAAGTTATAATTTAGAATAAGTATTTCACAAAAGACTCGGGATTAAATTTCTTATTTTATATTATGTTTTGGAGCCCATTTGTATATTACAAAATTTCAATGTTCATTAGAAAACTACGATCGGCGGCGAATCGGCGGGCCGAGAAATTCATACTGAGAAAACTGGATTAAATCCAGCGTTGGTTGTTTTATGAAGGTATTTGTATTTATTATTTTTATTTTTCTTAAATTAATTAAAAGTAAAAGTAATGCTACAAGAAACTCCAAATGCTCCAAGAACTCCAAATGCTCCAAAAATCCAACACTAAATCAAACATTTATTTAAAAACAAAAAATAAAATAATTTTGTAAAAGAAAGTTTCAATTAAGGATGGAATTTTGGAGCATTGGAGCAAAGTTGGAGCATTGAAATTTCTTCGTAATACTGAAAAAACTGGATTAAATCGGGCGTTGGAGCACTTCCCGCCGATACAACAGACACAACAGACAACACTTCGTTTTTAGTTTCCATCGCCAAGAAATAAAAATAATAAAAAAAATAAATATTTTTATTATTTTCTCTTATAATTTTAATAAAAGCAGTGTTGTAAGTGTTGGAAGTGTTGTCACCATAAGGATTACTATATTATTATTATTTTATATACATAATAGATAATAAATAATAATAAGAATAATAGATTTATATTTATCGTGACAACACTTCGGTTTTTGGAAGTGTTGTGAAGTGTTGTATGAGTATTAGCGATTATTTAAGAGTATATACACAGAACATATTTAAATAAATAATATTAGTATAGTGTATAGAATGCCTTCTTATAAGCAAAATAAAAGTCACATCTACATTTATCGTGAGAAAAACAAGGAAAAGTATAATGAATATCAACGCAATTTAATGTTTCAAAAGCGAAATAATCCACATTTTGAATTTGACAAAATATGCAAAATATTTAGGAATATTTTATTTTAAAAAAATAACTTAAAAATAAAATATTAGTATAGAATATAACAATGGAAATGATTAAGTATAACAACACAATGTTTGGCTTGGCTACTTTAGAATGTGACGCATTCGAATACGAAAACATTTGTAAAAACGAACATTGTTATGAAGGTATTCCAAGTGATAAATTAATTAAATTATACGGCGATATTGATTACGGAGGAGAACTTGATGGCGATGAAGAATATGACGATTCTTGGACTGAAACTTTTATTGATATTGCCAAAGAATCAATTGAAACTACAATTTCAACATTAAACTCAAAAATAATTCCAGAATATTGTGTTGCCATTGCTTCATCGTCTTGTTATACTTGTAATACTAAAAAAGTTAAAAAATGGAAAGTTTCTATTCATATTATTGTAACGAACATCGTTTCATACCAAAAAAATATAAAAGATTTTTTTAATCTTTGTAATCAAACTGCCAAAGATAATAAACAAAATTATTATGGAGACTATGTCTTAAATATGAAAGATTTATTTGATATGAGCGTTTATGGAAATAATCAAAAATTTCGTAGTATTTATTCTTCAAAAGTTAATGAGAAACGTCCATTAGAATTAGTGGAAGGTTCATTTAATGACTCAATAATTTCAGCGTGTTTTGGAGATGACTTATATGAACTTAATCAAATTGTTCCTGACCCCGAACCAATCGTAAATGAAACGACTATTATAAAAAATTCATTATTACAAAAATGCGAAGAAGATGATTATAATTTTATTGAAATGTGCATTGACAATAATTTATTTATTCAATTGGCAACTGAATATAAGACTTGGTTAAGTATGGCATATGCGATAAAAAACACGCTTGGAGATAAAGGTAAAATATTATTTCATCAATTTAGTAAATTATCTTCAAAATACAATGAAACAGAAACTACTGAATTATATAATAAAATAGACCAATCATTATTACCACAAACGGGTAAAACTGAAAAAAAGAAATTATCCATTGCTTCTATTAAAAAATGGGCGAAGGATGAAAACCCAACATTGTATCAAAATATTGTTACGGAGTTACGGAAGAAGAATAAACAAAAGAAGATTATAAAAAATGATGATAATATTACCCTTGATATAACAGATTATACAATGATGAAAGAATTTTATGAATATTGTCAAGCAAATGAACATTATTTTTATTGTTTAAATATCAAAACAAGTGAGTTTATTTTTTTAAATAAAGAAAATATTTGGGAAATGGATGTTAATAATAAAGGGGTTTATATTTATAATTTATTAAGTCAAGATTTTACTCAAACTAAAATTAATTTGTTAATTGAATGGAAAGTAAAATTTTTAGAACTTGAACTTGATGCTGGAAGTTTAGAATATCTCGAATGGGGAAAAAAACTAAAAATGTTAAATACATTCATTACAAAACTAAATACTAACGCAAACAAGCAGGCGATTATGAATGAGTTAAAATTTCAAATTTCAAAACCCGACTTTACAAATAATATGAACTCACAAAAAGGAGTTATTCCTCTAAAAAATAAATTAATGTGTCGTTTGGAAACTATCGGGATTTTAAACATTATTGAGACTTATCCACGAACTCATCTTGACAAATTTAATTATATGTGTAATGTTGAATTTATGCAATTTGATAATAACATAAAAGAATTTCAAGATATTGATAATTATTTTAAAAGTTTATTCAGTAATGATACGGATACTTTACAGGTCTTTTTAGATGTTATTAAAACATCAATTGCGGGATATCGTTTGAAAAATCTATTTTTATTAACAGGTGCAAAGGGTAATAATGGAAAATCAACATTTTTTGAATTATTAAAAAATATATGCGGAAATTGTATTGATACAATTTCTAAAAAAGTAATTATTTTAAATGCGGGCGGTTCGTCACATTTAAATACAGAGTTAGAAAAGTTGCCCAATATTCGTGTTGGTTATGTATGCGAATTAACTGATGGAGACACTTATAATATTCCAGTTATAAAACAAATTATTGGAGGTGATCCTATGAACCTGCGAACATTAAATAAAACCGACCAAACAATATATCCTTCGTGCAATTTATTTGGACTTACAAATCAAAATGGAAATTTCAATAACGATGAATTATTTTCAAAGCGTATTGTTATTTTTCCGTTTGAAAATGAGTTCAAAAATGATAACAACTTTATTCCTAAAATGAAAGCCTTAAAAGATTATTTATTTAACTATATTATTGAAAAAGGAAAAATTATCACAGATGTCGTGCCATCTCAAAATATGGTAAAGGCCCATCAAGAATATATGACTCAAAATAAGATTGATTATGTTGAAGAATTTATTGATGATTGTTATGATAATGATGATAATGGTAAAATTGTAACAAACGATGTTTATACTCATTTTATTAATTGGTGTTCGCAAAGGAAATATAAAAACAATATCAATTCTCAAACTAAATTTACAAAAACATTAAAAGATAAAGGTTATAAATGCGATGTTTATAATAAAAAACGCCACTATTACGGATTGGTTGAAAAAACTGATGAAAAATCTAATGGAGAAGATAAGTATAATTAAATTTTAAAATTTATACTCACACAATACTCACACAACACTCACACAACACTCACACAACACTCACACAACACTTCACAACACTTCCAAAAAACGAAGTGTTGTCACCATAAATATAAATATATTATTCTTATTATTATTTATTATCTATTATGTATATAAAATAATAATAATATAGTAATCCTTATGGTGACAACACTTCCAACACTTACAACACTACTTTTATAAAAATTATAAGAGAAAATAATAAAAATATTTATTTTTTTTATTATTTTTATTTCTTGGCGATGGAAACTAAAAACGAAGTGTTGTCTGTTGTGTGTGTTGTATAACTTTAAAAATAAAACTGAATTAAAATTTTAACATATTTAAAAGCAACAATAACAAATAATAAATGTTTAATAAACCTCAAAGGGTTTAAAAGGATTTGAATATAGAGTATAAAAATAATGGAATATGCACAATTTAGCAAACAGCACTTTGAATTTTGTATGGCGAATCAGAGTGCGTTGATAGACCAATTCTTTATTGAAAAAAAGGAAAAAATGCGATTGAAACGATTGCGGGCTTTGGAACAAATGAGGTTAAATGCGAGGCAACAGACGAACAGACGATAAATATAAAATGATTTGATTTTCAAATTATTTTATACAATTAATTCAAATACTTATTTTTGGGCATTAGTGAGTGAAATATGGTTAGAATATTACTATATTACTCGTGATAATAGGGTATAATTCCGTATATTTCGCAAACTTTAATTAGTTGTTGTGTCGTATATGTTTCTAACATCGGTTTGCAGTTTTTAATATCTAGGTCTATAATCCTTTGTCGTATCAATTTAATGGTAGTTTCACGGTCAATCTTCATTATATATATTACAATAATATATATATTTATACTTAAATAACGCATATATCGTTTAAAAATCATTCGGGTCCATATATTCCAGAAAACCTTTTCTGTATTTTTTATTATCGTATGGACTTTCAATGTCAATTATGAAGGGTGAAAAGCGTTCTCGTGTTGAATATTTATACATATTAAGCATTGTATTTTTATCTACCCCTAAACTATTTTCTTTCAAAATCATATTTAATTCTCTATCACCAGACAGTTTCAATAATACTAAATAATTACAGTTATTACGAACTACTTTTGGTATAACAAAATACGATTGTGCTAAATAAGCAATTGATACTGACTTCTTACGACAACGAATAAAATACTGACAAACTCTTTCTTGGTTTTTTTCTAACATACAGTCATCTACAATAACTAAACTTGCAACTTCTTTATCAAATGTGTCTAAATTAGGGAGATTTTGTAATCCTTCTAAAACTTGTATCTGGTCTGATTTACTTGCTAAAAACTTATACAGCGGTTCTTCTTTATCTTTGCAAATAATATATACATTTGCGAAGGTTCCTCGTCCCTGCGAAAATAAACTTATTAAATTAGTTACCCAGTTGCTCTTGCCCGATCCAGACGGGGCAACACAACAAAGGCGAAATGGAATATCAAATCCGTGAAGACCCTTATTTGGATTAGGTGTAGGAATATCTTTGAACTTATCGTCCATAACTTCATAAAAGTTTTTAATCATTATTAATATATAATATAGTATATTATTTTTTATTTAGTTAAACTTATAATTATATATTTCGTAAATATATAAGAATGGCTGAATATTACCCTCCAACTGAAGATATTACAGAGTTTAATACAGCATTATTCACTAATCAACCCGATGCTATAAGTCAAGGACAGGCAAGTTTATTATATTTATCCAAAGTCAATAGTGATACATCAACTGCCCCGCTAACAACATTTACAAATAATGTTTCATTTACAGTATTACCACAATCAAGTGCCGTTCCGTCAAATCTCCCAGATTTAGTAAATAAAAGTTATACGGATACAATATTCCAAACAATTGCGGGGATGTCAGCGTATTTAACTATAGCATCCGCATCAGCAACTTATCAAACAATTGCTAATATGATTAATTATCTTAATACAACAGGAAATACTACACAGAGTATAAATGGAACAAAAACATTTTCAAACACGTTATATTTAGATGCTGGAAGTCGTTATTATAATTCAACAAATTATACCGAGTTCGCACAAGTAGGAACACAACTTACAATAAAACCCGTAAGTCTAAATGGTTCATTGGCGTTATACTCATCTGCCCCAACAACCGGACTTCAAACGCAACAATTATTAATAAGTAATGCTGGAGCAACAACAACAACTTTAAACTCTACCAATATTTTTTGTGGTAATTATAACACATCACTCGCAACAGGAACTACCGAAATTTGTTATAACACTACAAGTGGTATTGTTAGTATAGGTTCTCAATTAACAATTGGAAGCGTTAGAATTGGAAATAGTAGTGGTTCATCAAATTGTTATATATATAATACATTAAACGCAAATGGAATGTTAGCAAATACTCCATCAGTAAATCAAAATATCTTTACTAATTTAACATCAAGCGGTGGAATAACAATAGGAAACGCATTAGCACCGATTACTATAAATAGTTTAAGTAATACTATAGGCGGTTCAACAACCTTTAGCGTAATTCCAAATTGTGCTATAACTGCTACAAGTTCGGTTCAGTTGGTTAATTATACGACATTAACAACACAGGGATATACGACCTTACCAATTATTCAAGCAAATGCGAATGCTTGGACGAATACAAATACATTCAATTCATTTTTACCAACTTCAACTGTAGTTCCATTATCAGGTCCTCAATTAGTAAATAAAACCTATACGGATGCAACATTTCAGTTAATAAGTAATATGAGTAATTATGTTGATATAACAGCAGCACAGTCAATTTCAGGAATAAAAACATTTAATTCCTTACCATTATGTAGCGTAGTTCCATCATCAGGATCACAATTAGTAAATAAAACCTATACGGATGCAACATTTCAGTTAATAAGTAATATGAGTAATTATGTTGATATAACAGCAGCACAGTCAATTTCAGGAATAAAAACATTTAATTCCTTACCATTATGTA
>Ga0209400_1001052_pt1 | contig 23478 bp, 15 predicted proteins | sample M_130807_EF_Meta_FD_187313 | JGI IMG/M metagenome (GOLD analysis project Ga0209400, IMG submission 187313) | Freshwater microbial communities from Lake Montjoie, Canada to study carbon cycling - M_130807_EF_MetaG (SPAdes) (version 2) | ecosystem: Environmental > Aquatic > Freshwater > Lake... | reverse complement strand
GAATTGGGAAGAAGGCATTCCGCAGAAAATCCGCACAGTTCTTTCAAAGTGGCAAATTCGAAAGACGTATACAGTTATGTTAAAAGGCACCTCAGCCTACTTCAACACGAAGAATTTATCCTTTTGTTGATGAACAACAACAACGAAGTGATTTACGGAAAGTCCATATCACGAGGGGGACTTACGGCAACCATCGCCGACGGCAGGGTCATTTTCGGATTGGCATTTACCCATAAAGCCACAGGAATCATACTTTGTCACAACCATCCCAGCGGAAACCTCAAACCCAGTAAATCCGACATCCTGCTCACACAAAAACTACTGAAATTCGGTAAATTCATTGAATTGCCAATCCTCGATCACCTCATATTCACTGATTATGGCTACTTTAGCTTTGCCGACGAAGGCCTATTGGATTTATGAAAAAAATCGTTACCATCATTGGGGCCAGGCCTCAAATCATTAAAGCTGCCGCAATCAGCAGAGCCATAAACACCCATTTTTCAAGCGAAATCCAGGAAGTCATTGTTCACACAGGACAGCATTATGACGAGAACATGTCGGCTGTTTTTTTCGAAGAAATGGGAATCCCTGTTTCGAAATACAACCTTCAAGTTGGAAGCGGCAACCATGGCATCCAAACGGCAAAAATGATTGAAGGAATTGAATCCATACTCCTTGATGAAAAACCCGACGCTGTCTTGGTATATGGTGACACCAATTCAACCTTGGCGGGAGCCCTTGCCGCATGTAAAATCCACATTCCTGTCATACACATCGAAGCAGGGTTGAGGTCATTCAATAAATCAATGCCTGAAGAAATCAATAGAATTGGGTGTGATCACATGTCAACCTTATTGTTTTCACCCACAGCACAGGGAATTCAGAACTTAATCAATGAGGGATTTAGCACGGATAAGGAAGGAAAAGCGAGCATCGACCGTCCGTTTGTTTTTAAAACTGGAGACATCATGTTTGACAACAGCTTGTATTTCGCCGACCTCTCACAAACCACCTCTACCCTGGTTAAAACGTTAGGTCTCCATGAAAGACCTTATGTGTTGTGTACCATCCACCGCGATGCAAATACAGACAATCCGCAAAACCTTTCTTCTATTTTCAAAGGATTATTAGAAATTGGCGAAACCACAGGTTGGGACATCGTATTACCTCTTCACCCAAGAACGAAGAACAAAATGAAGGAGAATTTGGATGACACTTTGTCAACGAAGGTTTTTTCTAATCAAAAATTTCACCTCATTCCTCCGGCAGGATTTATTGATATGATTTCCTTAGAATCCAATTGTCAGCTGGTGATAACAGACAGCGGTGGCGTTCAAAAAGAGGCATTTTTCTTTAAAAAACCATGCATCATACTTCGTCCGCAAACGGAATGGGTTGAAATCGTTGACAACGGCAATGCAATGCTCTCGGGCGCTGACAAGGATAAAATCTTGCATGCTTTTAATACGCTACGGGAAAAGACGGATTATTCATACCCTTCGTTTTTTGGGGATGGCAAAGCAGCTGAATCCATTTGTGAATTGATACTTAGTTCGCTCTAATGCTTATTTTCTCAGAGAAACTAACCCCAAGAATTGAATATACCTTTGAATTTCTGTTTTCGCAACGGGGCGTTTCCTATGAAATAATCACAGACCTTGATAAATTCAAACAATCCGAAGGACCAAAACTTAACTATTCAAACCAAAACCTGATTGATGTAAAAACCATCAAACCTTCCAAGGTTTTATTTGAAGATGACGTACGCCTCATAAACTTGACAAAAGGTTTATTTAATAATATGGAAGTACTTGTTTTTGATGATGTTATAGATCCCATTGCGGCTATTTTTTATGTGCTTACGCGATATGAGGAATACACGGAAAAAGCAAAAGATACACATGGCCGATTTGAAGCAAAAAATAGCATTCAGTCTACCTACAATTGGCTTGAAATCCCCATTTGCGATGTGTGGTTCGAGGGCATACTTTCGTTCGTGGGAATTGAAAAAAACCAAAATCACCGTTTCGAAATCATACCTACTTTCGACATAGATTCAACCTATGCCTATCTTCATAAAGGAATTCTCCGTCAAACCATGGGATTGTTGAAAGATGTTATGAAATTCGATTATCCTAGGATCAACGAGCGGATAAAGACCTTGTTAAGGCTTCAAAAAGACCCTTTTGACAACTTTGATAAAATTGAGAACATCGCATCCAAGTTCCCGATGACACGTTGCTTTTGGTTGCTAGCTGACCATGGACGTTGGGATAAAAATCTATCCTATATAAATCTAGCTCAGCAAAGGGTAATACAAAGAACAGCCGCTTTTTGTAAGGTAGGATTACATCCCGGCTATACAACCTACCTGAACAGAAGTATTTTAGAAAACGAAAAATCCAGGTTAGCAACCCTACTGAAAACAACCCCAACGGAAAGCCGTCAACATTACTTAAGGCTTCAAATCCCGGAAACCTACCGTACTTTGATCGATTCAAATATTTCTACGGATTATACCATGGGGTATGCAGAATGCATTGGATTTCGCGCGGGAACGGCCAAAGCTCATCCTTGGTTTGACCTCTCGAAGAATGAACCCAGTACCTTAATCATCCAACCCTTTTGCTATATGGATGGCACATTAAATGAATACTTAAAATTATCCCCTCAAATTGCCATTGAAAAAGTTAAGGAAATGAAGTCCGTAATTTCACAATATGGAGGGAACTTTTGTTTTATATGGCACAATGAAACGATTGGATTTCAACACCATTGGAAAGGTTGGCAAGGCGTGCTTGAAGCAAGTTTACAATAATTTCATCTACTAAGTAAACATGTAATGAGCTAACCTTTTTCACCCTCCTTTATCCTCCCTCAAGGGAGGAGCGATTTTTTTCCCTCCTTGAGGAGGGATTAAAGGGAGGTGAGAACTAATAATCAATAAAGAGCCATCATTTTTTTTCACCCTCCTTTGCCTTCCTCATAGGAGTAATTACCAGAGTGTTTGGGCTTATTTCCCATCGAAGACAACAATTCCTCTTCTTTTATCAAATTGATCAAAATTAAAGGAAACACCTGCTTTGCCCCAAATCCCTGGCATTTGAACATATCCAGCCTCCACATAATCTACATTCAACAAATTATTTCCTTCAACGAACAGATTAAAAGATTTAGACGCATTGAATTGAAATTTTGCATCTAAAAGTGAAACTGTACCCGATCCAAATCTTTCACATCCGCGGTATGTAACACTAAAGGTTGCCCAATTACCCAATATTAGGGTTCCTTTTGCTACGAGTTGATTCCTAAGGCCTGAGAATGCATAACGCGACTGGAGCATGCCCAAAAAATCTACGAATTGATGGTTTGCATCCACAAAATTGTAACCTAAAGACAGTTCTTTGACCCTGATTTTTTGGTTTCCTTGCATGGTCCAACGAACATTGCTCTCCACTCCGTTAAAAACAACACTCGAAAGATTCACCGGCATCCAAGGATTCGGAATAGAAGTAGCGCTTCGTTGCCAATCAATCATGTTCGAGTTGTTTCGATGGTAGTAGGCCGATTCAAATGACAAACGGTTTTTTTGTTTGTCTTTATTTCCCCAAGAATGGCTCCATTCAAATCCCATTTCTGCAGAAGTTGCATACTCAGGTTGTAAATTCGGATTACCCAGGTTGGAGTAATCTTGATAATACAATTCTGTATAGGTTGGCGCACGGTAACTTTGGGAAACATTTCCAAAAAACCTCCATGATTTATTAACCAAATAAGTCGCTTCGAATCCGGGGAGTAACTTTTGGTATCGGTTTCCATTCATCTCCAAATGGAAAAAATGAACATTGGCTGTAAGAATCAACTTCTGGTTAAACAATTTGACTTGATGATCTAAAAATCCTGAAAGGTAGTCCCTACTTCTTTCTCCAAGATTTGAACTTGCCAGTTGTTCCATTCTGTACTCCGCTCCAAAACCAGTGAGTCCCAAGACAGACTTCCACTGACCTGTTTCCTCGAATGTCACTACCTCCGACCAATGTTTGTTGGTGTAGAAAGAGGGATCCATGCGCTTTAAGCGAAATTCGTCACGATGCGTACGAAGCGACGCCTTGGTAAGAAACACGAACTTTCCATTAGAAAATTTATGAGACAAACCGGCCAATGCCATTTGGGTTGACTCCCATTGATCAGGAAAGGACGCACTGTAATAACCATTTGCACCAAAGGCGCGATCTGTAAAACCCACCAATCCCCTCACTTCATTATTTCTCCCCAAGGACAAAATGGCATCGTAACAATACTGTTGATTGCTAAAATCTGAATTATACCAATGTCCATTGCTTTTATCGTATGCCGCAGAAAAGGTTTGTTTCAAATTTTTCATGGGCATAGAAACGGAAAACTGACTTCCCAAGCCTCCAAAATAACCTCCGTAAATTTGACCATTAACTGAAGCAATGTCTTTTGGACGGGTCACAAAATTGACTGCACCGGTCATGGCATTTTGCCCAAAAACCCTTGTACCTGAACCTTTGTAAACCTCAATGGTTTCGACATTTGTCAGCAATACAGGTAAATTCAACGCATGATGTCCCGTTTGTGGGTCAACCAATTTAAATCCATTCACCAATACTATGTTTTGCTCAAACGTTCCCCCTCGGATGCTCAAATCACCCTGAACCCCTTGCACCCCTCTTTGGCGAAAGTCAAGTCCCGGAATGTATGAAAGCGCTTCATTTACCGAACGAATAGGGAGATTCTTGTTTTGCTCCATTGTAATGTTTTGAATGCTAGAAGAACGTTCCGCATAGCTTGATGTAATTCCTTTCCCAAAGATAACGACCTCTTTTTTAAGTTGAACGGTGTCTGCTTCTGAGGTAGTTCTCTTTTGACCATGGATCGAAGTTAAGATGCATACAGCACCCACAGTAATCATAACATTTTTCATCTGTACATACATTTTAAGTCACCTATTTCATCGGTGAATGTTAATTTGACAAGGTGCTTACCCGGCAGGTAATTCGAAAAATTATTTTCAAAATGGACACCCAATTTATCTGAATAAATCCAACAGTCGGCAAGAAAGGCATCCGTTGTTAATTCGACAACAGCCTCTTTCTTTTCGGCATCAATGGAAACAATTCTCAAAGAAGTTTTAAGCGGTTGTTTTGGATTTCTTTTAAAATCTCCTACTAAAAATGTACGCGCTTCAACTCCATCCATTTTAACAACCACCACTTTTGGCGAGACATCAGCAGAATAACTTGCAAAGGACTCCGAACCAAATACTTGTAAATTAATTTGCTTTGAATAGCTACCTCCTGGCTTTCCCGTTAAATCAAATTCCAACCAAGAAACCGTAACCTCCTTTGGCGCTTTTCCATTGAGGTATGAAACAAACAATTCGGTTTTTCCATGGGTTGTTTTAGAGAGAACCGTCAAATCTTTATAGATTTCGTTGACTTTATACTGAAGACTTTTCCAATTTCCATAATAATCAATGCTGGACCATGTGGGTGCTGGCCAACAATCATTGAGCTGCCAATAAAGCGTTCCCATGCATCTTGGCGCATCCAAACGATGACCTGTGATGGCAGATTCTACAGCGTATGCTTGAGTCAGTTGCGAGAAGTACACAAAGGTTTTAAAATCCTTTGGTTTTCCGAACAGTTTTTTAGCATGTTTAAGGATCATTCCATTTCCGACATAGCTTTTTTGATGGGCTTTCATTATTTTAGAATCCAACGACCAATCTTCTTCATTTGAAAAAGCAGACAAGGTCGAGAATTCAGGAAAACTCTGGAATCCATATTCAGCATTGAATCGCCCAATGTTCTTAGCAAACCCCTCCATCTCATCTGCACCATGCCAGACGCCCCAATAATGCTGGGTGCCATGGTTATAAAACTCATCCTTTCCCCAATTGCTTAATGGTGAGGTATGGGTAAAGGGAAGGTTCGAATACTTTGCCATTGTATTTGGTAGCAGTACCTTAAACAATGCATTGTAGTCGCTTTCAATTACTTTTTGGTCATCCTTATCCAGATGGTATTGCGATTGAAAACCCCAATTTTTCCATGCAACATCAACCTCGTTGTTTCCATTGATCAGAATTACAGATGCATGTTTTGTCAACCTAGGAATTTGGTACTCGAACTCTGCTGATACATTGGCTAAAAAAGCAGAATCACCTGGATACATTGCACACGCAAACATGGCATCATGCCAGACCATAAGTCCCGCCTTGTCACAAGCCTCTAGAAAAGCATCACTTGCATAGTCTCCTCCTCCCCAAATGCGAACCGCATTGAAATTAGATTCCTTCATCACCCGCACCCATTCGTTCCATTCTTCATCCTTCGTAATCCCATTAAAAACCGTTGGAGGAATAAAATTTGCCCCCTTTAAAAACACCGGTAATCCATTGATTGTAAACTGAAAAGAAGTCCCCCATTGATCTGTTTGTTGAAGTAAATCCACCTTTCTCACTCCAAAAGCGTAAGGCACTTCTTGAATACAATTAGCTTGCTTGTCAAAAATTCGCAGGGTGTCGTAATACAAGTTCGCATCTCCCATCCCAGAAGGCCACCACAGCTTGGGATTTTTGAGCGAAAGAGTCAACCGTGTAATGGTACCTTGGGAGAATGCATTTTTAAGTTGAAACATATTAGATTCAAAAGAATAAGCTTCAATGTTTTTAACGTGGGTAATAACCATTTCCAATGATGCATCTTCTTGTAGGCTCAAGGTGTTCATCCCTATGGAGCTTACCAAGTTTGTTTTTGGAATCTCGATGCATACAGGCTTTGGAAAACCAATCGTATTCATTCGCAATGCCCAATCCCAACCAAACTGGTATTGCGGTTTACGAGTTAAGGAGGACACTTTTATTTTCGCCAAGTCATTGGGTGTGGGGTAATGAAATTTCGCCTTTTTGTAATCCATTTTATGATACAGCGCCGGAGGCGAAAAAACAACGGTAACTTCATTGTAACCGCAACGAAGGTGATCTTTTATCGAAAGGTCATAGGGTCGGAAATAATTTTCAGTTTGTAAGACAAGAATGCCATTGACATAGATTTTTGCGTAGGTATCTACACAAGGCAAGTTGATATGAACAGACGGAGCGTTAAACAATGTTTCGGAGAGAAAAAACTTGCTTCGAAAATTCCATTCATGGTCTTCAATCCATTGGTATTCATTTTCATTCTCCCCAACATAAGGATTGGGTAAAATCCCCTTTTTCCATAACGTTTCTTGTACTGTTCCCGATTCCCCCATGGAAATCCAATCTTTCTTAACTGGATGTTGAAATTCCCAAGAAAGGACACATTGTGAAGAAAACCTCATGGCAATGGTTAAAATTAAAAATAGAAATACCCAACGAATTTTATTTACCATTCTCGATTGTATGAAGTGTTAATCATTTCATCGCGTTCCTTGGTTTTCAGAGCGAAGTTAAATCCATTGTAAACAGAATAACCCCCAACATTTCCAAGGGTATCCATCGCAAGAAAACAACATTGGAGATTCGTAAGGTCTTTGTTTTTCCGAATGATTCTATCTACAACTTCTTTGCAAGCTTCTGAAGGACTTAATCCATTTCGCATCAGTTCAACAACCATGCTGCTACCCGACACCCGGATGATGGCTTCTCCCAATCCACTTGCCGTAGCAGCACCTACCTCATTGTCGACGAACAACCCTGCACCAATGATTGGAGAGTCACCAATTCTTCCATGCATTTTATAGGCCCATCCGCTTGTCGTACAGGCACCCCCGAAATTACCATTCGCATCTCTTGCAATCAATCCAATGGTATCGTGATTTTCGTGGTTAATTTTAGGCCTTCGAAGCAGTTCTTTGTTTTCTTTTTTCCATTCGAGGTACTCCTTTTTTACTTCTGGCAATGGTGTTTTCACGGTTTCAAATCCACGGGAGATCGCAAAATCTCTCGCTCCATCCCCTACCAACATCGCATGAGGCGTAAGATCCATGATGGCTTTAGCCACAGAAACAGGATGCGCAATTCCTTCTAAACAACCAACTGCACCTGACTTTCCGTCACCATCCATCACACAAGCATCCAAGGTAACCTTCCCCTCGCGGTCTGGCCTACCTCCGATTCCTACACTCCTGTTGGTCAAATCGGATTCTGTATGTCTTGCACCAGCGATTACGGCATCCAACGCACTCCCCCCTTTTTCCAAAATGGTCCAAGCCGCGCGATTGGCTTCCAAACCATGAATCCAGGTGGAAAGAATTACAGGCCCTACGATTTTCTCTTCAAAAGGAACACCTATGAAAGAAGTTCCTTTGATCGGATTTGTAGCCCCAACTGCCATTGCGAGCGCACCTAAATGAATAAATTTCCTGCGATCCATCAGTTCGATTTTCGTTTTTTCTCTGCCGTCATCCAATTTTGAAAAAGCTTTGCATTTCTCATATGGTCTGCACCGCCTACAGCAAAATTATGTCTTCCCGTATAATCCGGCTTTGCACACATGTATAAATACGGAACATCTGCGCGATTGAGTACAGCATCCAATACGGCTGAAGAAGGTAGGTTTATCGGTCCTGGTGGCAAACCATCGTACTTGTAAGTGTTGTAAGGGCAATTGATTTCTCGGTGTATAGCCAACAACCTTTGTACCCCATTTAATTTATCACCCCAGCAAAACTTAAAGGTAGGATCTGATTGTAAGCGCATGCCCACTTTTACGCGGTTTAAATACAAACCAGCGATGATTGGCCATTCATCTGAATTAACTGATTGTTCCGCATATACAATACTTGCCATGGTCGTTACTTGGCTGGGCGTCTTCAATCCAATGGCCTTCATTTTAGCCTTTCTAGATGGATTCCAAAAGGCCTTAAACTCCATTGCCATTCTTTCAACGAATTGTTTTTCATCGGTATCGTAATACATTTTGTACGTATTGGGAATAAACAATGCGGGCAATTGTGCCAAATCAAATTGATATTTTGCCAAGGTGTTTCCGTCCTGCAAGAATCCAATTAACCTTGCACTGTCAAGGGCAATGCAATCGGAAACTTTTCCCGCCATTTGGTAAATGGTTTTGCAGTTGTTAAAGGTAACTTCGACCTCCACTTCTGCATTTCCATTGCCTGCAGCGTTCATCTTAAAGCCATTCAACAAGTTTCGATAAGAAGTACCCGGAGCGATGATGTACTTACCCAAGGCAATGTTTTCCGCATTCATGGATTTATAATTTCCTACTTTTACAAAGTCCGATTTAGAGGAAATTAAGCCTTCCTTTTCCAACAAATCCGCCAAAGCGTTTAACTCCACAGATTTATTTAGGTAAAATGCCTTATCTTCTTGGTTTTCTGTTCTATTAAGCGAAGACCAATACAACATGATTTTTGGAAAAAGCAACAAAGCGATCAGTCCCGCTCCCGCGACGCAAGCAATGATGATGTTTCTCTTTTTTACACTTTTTTTAGACATAATTGAAAAGCTATTTCGTGAATTCTAACTCCTTTATATTGATACCAATCTTTCCTAATTCCAATTTCTTCAAAATTCAATTTCTTGAACAAATGAATGCTTGCTAAGTTGTCGGCATGGACAAAACACTGCAAGTTATATAATTCCAAATGATCTCTGCAATAGTCAATGCATAACTGAAGGGCTTCTTGGGCATACCCTTTCCCACGTTCTTCTTGTTCCGCGAGTAAAATACCCACGGTAGCAAAACCATGTTTGAAGTTCACATCAAAGAGGTCAATGGTTCCAATGCTTTTATTTGAATCTTTCAGGACTATGATCAACCTAAATTGTCCAGAGGTCCTAAAATTTGAAAACTGTTCGATGAGCTGGTGAATGTTATGCATTGAAAACGGTACTTCCGTATGGCTAATCCTCCAGTTATCTGTATTGTTTTCCCACATGAACATTGCGGTCGCATCCAACGGCTCTACAGGTCTTAGGACTACCTTCTCTCCTTGAAAATATTTCATGCCAATTGGAGATTTCCGTTAAAAACAAATTCTGCAGGACCAGATAGACAAATGGAAGAAAAACCATCTTCACGTTTTATAAAATCAACCTGTAACTCCCCTCCTTTTGTTTGGACAATGATAGGTCCTGTAGTTAATCCTAATTTGTCGGCATACACCAAAGCACAAGCGGTAGCTCCTGTTCCACAAGACAAGGTTTCATCCTCCACCCCACGTTCATACGTAGAAATGGAAATCGATTTTTCGCTTCTGAGGCTCACAAGATTTACATTAATGCCTTCCTTTTCAAAGGCTTCGGAATACCGAATTTGTTTACCGAGATTTACCGTATGTTGATTTGACAGATCGTCGGAGAATTTGACATAATGAGGAGAACCTGTATGTGCAATGAAATCTTCTCCACAAGGAAAAATTTGATGAACATCCTTCATATCAATGGCTACCATTCCTTCTTTCCAATGGTAAGAATGCTCGCCATCTATCGCGATGAAACGATGCTTCAAAGGCGTTTGAATTTTATCCTTAGCAAATGTGACTGCGCATCTTGCACCATTCCCACAAAAACTTTGACTGCCATCAGAATTGAAATATTCCATTTCAAAATCAAAACCTTCGGAGGCATTTATTTTAATCAATCCGTCTGCACCAATGCCAAACTTTCGATCGCACAGAAATTGGATTTGACGAATGGAAAGCAATGAAAAATCACCCTTCAAATTATCCAAAAGGATAAAATCATTTCCTGTTCCTTGAAATTTAGAAAACACAATCTCCATACGAAGCGGTAAAGGTAATAAATGTAGTTAAAATGGCTTAACAATCTTTAACAGCAAGAGAATTTCAAGTTTAGTCAATGCTTTGTAAAATTGTGAACCAAATTTTATTCAGATGAAATACAAAGCAGTTTTTAAAATTTTAGGCATCGGTTTTATTGGAGGCACCCTGCCCTTAGCGGCGATGCTGACCTATTACCACCAAACCACAAAATTATCAGATCGTGTTCTGGATGGAAATCAATACCCAGTTCAAACCGTTGGATTGAATGGTGAAACCCTCCCTGAACTTACTACAGCCTCGGAGTCAAGCATCAACTCTGTGGTCCACGTCACTACCAAAGTGGTTTCCACCACATTTCAACGAGATTTTTTTCAAGAATTCTTTTATGGTCCAGGTGCAGGGGGAAGAGAATTTAAACAATATGGTTCAGGCGCAGGTTCCGGAGTGATCATTTCATCCGAAGGCTACATTGTAACCAACAACCATGTAATTGAGAATGCCAGCGAAATCCATGTCATATTAAACGACAATTCAGAATACACCGCAAAGATCATTGGCACAGATCCAGCGACAGACATTGCGGTATTAAAGATTGAGGACAGTAAACCCTTTACCCCCATGAAGTTTGGCAACAGCGACCAATTGCGTATCGGTGAATGGGTACTTGCTGTTGGAAACCCTTTTAACCTGACCTCCACAGTAACCGCGGGCATTGTAAGCGCCAAAGCACGTAACATCAATTTGTTATCCGACCGAACGGATAAGGAGATTGTTCCCATTGAATCCTTCATCCAAACCGATGCAGCCGTAAACCCCGGAAACAGTGGAGGTGCATTGGTCAACACCAAAGGAGAATTGGTTGGCATCAACACGGCCATTGCTTCGCAAACAGGCGCATACAGCGGTTACTCCTTTGCCATTCCAGTGAATTTGGTGGAAAAGGTCGTTCGTGACTTAATTGATTACGGCCTTGTTCAACGCGCTTATTTGGGAGTGCAGATTTCGGCAATAAGCCAAGATTTAAAAGAGACACAAAAACTACCGAACTTAAAAGGTGTCTTTATCAGCGGTGTGGTAGATGGTGGTTCAGCCGACAAAGCAGGCATAAAAAACGGAGATGTGGTATTGAAAATCGGTGTGAAAGAAGTGAACTCCCCCGCACAGCTGCAAGAAGAGATTGGGAAGCAGCGACCTGGTGACAAAGTTGTGGTCACGATTCGAAGAAAAAATGGTGACGAAGATGTTATTGATGTCTTGTTGCGTAACAAGGAAGGTGAGACCGAATTGATGTCCAAAGAACAAATCTCAGCGAATTTCGCCTTGGGTGCCACCTTTGTTGCGTTGACAGAGAAAGAGAAGAAGGACCTCAACCTTTCTTACGGCGTAAAGGTCACCTCCATCAACACAGGAAAGTTAAAATCCATTGGGTTGTCTGTTGGTACAATCATCACCAAAGTAAACAACGATCCCATTGAAACCATCGAAGAGCTTACCAGTAAATTAAATGGTGTAAACCGAGGTATTCTATTGGAAATTGTGTTGCCAAATGGTACCAAAGACTATAAAGGTTTTGGCTTGTAAAACAAGTAAAATAAGAAGAAAAGTTTTTAATACAATTCGGTTGAAAAGTTGTTGATATTCTTCAATTTTTAATTTTTTATTACCCAATATTTCACTTTACTTTGCTTCCAACACATTCATTAATAATTCCTTAATAAAGAGATCTTTACATAATGAGACAACTAAAAATCACCAAATCCATTACAAATCGTGAGAGTCAATCTTTGGATAAATACCTACAAGACATTGGCCGCGAAGAATTAATCACAGCAGAAGAAGAAGTAGAGTTAGCGAAGAAAATCAAAGCTGGAGACCAGAAAGCATTAGAAAAATTAACCAGAGCGAACTTGAGGTTTGTCGTTTCCGTTGCTAAGCAATACCAAAACCAAGGACTTACCCTGCCAGACCTTATCAACGAAGGCAATTTAGGCTTAATTAAAGCAGCCCAAAAATTTGATGAAACGAGGGGATTTAAATTCATTTCTTATGCCGTTTGGTGGATTCGCCAATCCATTCTTCAGGCATTGGCAGAACAAGCAAGAATTGTTAGGCTTCCGTTAAACCAAGTGGGTTCTTTAAATAAAATCAACAAGGCATTTTCAAGATTGGAACAAGAATTCGAACGCCCACCTTCAGCAGAAGAACTTGCCGAAGCTCTTGAAGTTCCCGAAGAAAAAATCAAAGAAAGCTTAAACGTTTCTGGTCGTCACGTATCCATGGATGCGCCTCTTACCACGAACGAGGATGGCGGTACGCTCATGGACGTAATGATCAACAACGATACTGCGAGAACAGATTCAGGATTGATGGCGGAATCATTGCAACGTGAAATCGAACGCTCCCTGAGCACACTAACGGATAAAGAAAGAGAAATCATCCGTTTGTTCTTTGGCATCGGAATGAATCACGGTCTTACCTTGGAAGAAATTGGCGCGAAATTCAACTTAACGAGAGAACGCGTACGTCAAATCAAAGAAAAAGCCATTCGAAGGTTGAGACATACTTCCAGAAACAAACTTCTAAAATCCTACTTAGGATAACCAATCAGGCTGCTTTTTAGCGGCCTTTTTATTTTCATAATTTTTAAATTAAAGTCATGCATAATCAACTCGGTTACGAACAAGCACTTAAAAATCACATCGAACAAGAAAGAGAAGCCGTAAAACTCCAATCTAAGGTCGGTGAATTACTCTATGAAAAAGGAATTGAACTGGTGCTATTCAGAAACCACCTCATTGACATTACCATCTCCGAAATCTTGAACCTTCACGATTATGCGGCGAAAGTGGTAAATAAACCCATCGATATTTTCACCACCTCAGAAATCGCAAGTGAAATTGCCAAAATGGACCTCGCTCCTGCAAAATTAGACATCGGGAAACTTGCCAATGAATGGCAAAATGAAGCCAAGGAAACTTCTAAGTTTGATTTCCTTCAAAGCAAACTCAAAGGATTCCAATTTGAATCCTCCAGAGAACTCAATCCACGCGACGTGATTTTATATGGATTTGGTAGGATTGGAAGACTCGCTGCGAGAGAACTTATTCGCCAAGCCGGAAAAGGACAGCAACTGCGCTTGAGAGCCATTGTCACCCGTGGCGCTTCTGAAAAAGAAATCATCAAACGTGCTTCTTTGCTTAGCAACGACTCCGTGCATGGTGCATTCAAAGGAACGGTAAATGCTGATTTTGAAAACAAATGTTTAATCATCAATGGACAAGTGGTGCATATGATTGAAGCATCTGCTCCCGAACAAATTGATTACACCCTTTATGGAATTGAAAACGCGCTGGTAATTGATAATACAGGTGTTTTTACAGACAAAACGGCGCTTAGTCGCCACCTTCAATCCAAAGGTGTTTCAAGGGTCATCTTAACAGCTCCTGGAAAAGAAATCCCTAACATCGTTTTTGGAATCAACCAAGGAACCTTGGATTTGGAAAATGAAAAAATATATTCTGCCGCTTCTTGTACAACCAATGCAATCAGTCCAATACTGAAAGTGGTGAACGACAAATTTGGCGTAGTTAAAGGACACATCGAAACGGTTCACGCATATACCAACGACCAAAATCTTTTGGACAATATGCATAAAAAAGTACGTAGAGGAAGGTCTGCAGCGATCAACATGGTAATCACTTCTACAGGGGCTGGAAATGCAGTTACAAAAGTAATCCCTTCCCTTCAAGATAAGCTGACTGCCAATGCAGTTCGCGTACCTACACCGAATGGGTCTTTGGCCATCTTAAGCCTAGAGATTGAAAAAGAAACCACCCTTGAGAGCATCAACGAAACCATTAAAAATGCAGCCTTAAATGGTGATTTGGTGAATCAAATATATTACTCATTTGACCCAGAAATGGTATCTTCAGACATTATTGGCAATACCTGTTGCTCTGTATTTGATTCCAATGCCACCATCGTTTCAAAGAATGGGAAGAACATCGTTCTATATACATGGTATGACAATGAATTTGGCTACACAAAACAAGTGATCCGACTTGCGAAATACGTGAGTAAGGTTCGTCGGGCAATCTATTATTAAGACGTTTTCAGACGATTGGTGTTGATAAAATAAACTTCGGTCTTTGTCTTAAATGCTCATTAGCCTTATTTTTGCTGAAACTTACTTTAACACGTCTATACATTATGGCAGCCGATATTTTTGAAAAAATCAAAGCGAACAGAGGTCCCATTGGAATGCATGCAAAGGCATCTCATGGCTATTTTACATTCCCTAAATTAGAGGGTGACATTGGTCCGCACATGGTGTTTCGAGGGGTTGAAAAATTGAATTGGTCATTGAACAATTACCTTGGCCTTGCGAATCACCCTGAAGTGCGTAAAGCAGATGAAATGGCAGCCAAATCCTTTGGTTTCGCAATGCCCATGGGCGCAAGAATGATGAGCGGGAATTCGAATTATCACGAGCAACTTGAACGTGAATTGGCAGATTTCGAATCTAAAGAAGATGCCATTCTTGTAAATTTCGGATACCAAGCGGTGGTTTCAGCCATTGACTGTTTGGTGGACCGTCACGATGTAATCGTTTACGATGCAGAATCCCACGCTTGTATTTTGGACGGTGTTCGTCTTCACATGGGTAAACGATTTGTATTCAAACACAACGACGTTGAAGATTGTGAGAAACAATTGGAACGCGCAACGAAATTAACAAATGAAACAGGTGGGGCAATCTTAGTAATCACCGAAGGTGTATTTGGAATGCGCGGTGACCAAGGAAAATTGAAAGAGATTGCTGCCTTGAAACAAAAGTTCAACTTCAGATTATTCGTAGACGATGCCCATGGCATCGGAACCTTAGGTGCTACAGGTGCTGGTACAGGTGAAGAACAAGGCGTTCAAGATGAGATTGACATCTACTTTGGAACGTTTGCAAAATCATTTGCATTAATTGGAGGATTCGTAGCAAGCGATGCCCAAGTCGTTGAATATTTACGATACAACATGCGTTCACAAATCTTTGCAAAAGCTTTACCCCTGCCTTTGGTCGTTGGTGCATTGAAAAGATTGGAACTCATGCGCACCATGCCCGAGCTAAAAGACAAACTTTGGGAAATTACCCGTGCTTTGCAAAGCGGATTGAAAGCTGAAGGATTTGACATCGGACCAACAAACACCTGCGTAACACCGGTTTATTTAAACGGGTCTATTCCTGAGTCAACCAACTTGATTTATGACTTACGTGAAAATTACAATGTGTTCTGTTCCATGGTTGTGTATCCAGTCGTACCGAAAGGAATGATCATTTTACGATTGATTCCGACCGCAGTTCATACAATTGAAGACGTAAGGTATACCATTGAATGCTTTTCGAAAATTGTTGGAAAACTAAAAGCTGGAGAATACATGAGCGATGAAATCGCCAAGGTATAACCTTAGGATTTTTAAGCATTAAAAAAGGGGTCTTACGACCCCTTTTTTTTTTATATACTAACATTTGCAGTTACTGCAATCAATCCTTTTTGGAACTTGGTTTCTTAGGCTTAACCTTCTTTACATTCAAGGTTAGCTCCTCTTTGCCATCTTCTTTATCCAATTCAATTACATCACCATCGTGTAAATCCGAGTTAATAATGCCTTCAGCAAGTGGGTCTTCGATGAATTTTTGAATGGCTCTTTTCAAGGGACGTGCACCAAACTTCTCATCGTATCCCCGCTCTAATATAAAATCCTTGGCTTTTTCGGACAATACGACAGTATAACCAAGTGATTTGATACGGATGTACAATTTCTCCAATTCCAAATCAATGATTTTGTGTATGTTTTCGCGTGACAATGTGTTAAACATAATCATGTCATCTACTCGGTTCAAGAACTCAGGAGAGAAGGCTTTTCTCAACGCATTTTGAATCACCGATTTACTGTTTTCAATTTTCGATTCTTCTTGTGCCTTTGTACCAAAACCTACGCCGGTACCGAAATCTTGTAACTGACGTGCGCCGATGTTGGAAGTCATGATTAGAATGGTATTCTTAAAATCAATTTTCCTTCCTAGACCATCTGTCATGTGTCCGTCATCCAAAACTTGCAATAACAAATTGAATACATCAGGATGAGCTTTTTCGATTTCATCTAATAAGATGATGGAATATGGTTTTCTTCTAACTTTCTCAGTTAATTGCCCACCTTCTTCATAACCAACATACCCTGGAGGCGCTCCCACCAAACGAGAAATGCTAAATTTCTCCATGTACTCCGACATGTCGATTCGGATCAATGCGTCGTCAGAATCAAACAAATATTTTGCAAGTACTTTTGCCAATTGTGTTTTTCCAACACCTGTGGGTCCTAGGAAAAAGAATGAACCAATGGGTTTGTTGGGATCTTTAAGTCCTGCGCGGTTTCTTTGTATCGCCTTAACGACTTTTGCGACGGCCTCATCTTGTCCAATTACTTTTCCTTTTAGGGAATCGGCCATGTTTACCAATCTCCCTGATTCGGATTGATTCACTTTAGTCAATGGAATCCCACTCATCATGGAAACAACTTCTGCGACATCCTCTTCGGTAATCGTGATTTTGTTGTTTTTAGAAGCCTCTGCCCATTTTTTCTTCTCCTCTTCTAATACATCAGTCAATTTCTTTTCAGCGTCGCGGTATTCTACGGCTTTTTCATATTGGGAAGCTTTGATAACCTCGCTTTTCTTTGCTTTTATGCTTTCTATTTCCGCTTCAAGCGCTACAATTTCTTTTGGAACATTGATGTTGGTAATGTGTACCCTTGATCCCACTTCATCCAATGCATCGATGGCTTTGTCTGGCAAATGACGATCGGTAATGTAACGTTCGGTTAACTTCACACATGCAGCGATGGCTTCCGGAGTGTAGGTTACCGAATGGTGGTCTTCATACTTTTCTTTGATGTTCGTTAGAATCTGAATGGTTTCCTCAATGGAGGTTGGTTCAACAATTACTTTTTGAAACCTTCGCTCCAATGCGCCATCCTTCTCAATGTATTGACGGTATTCGTCTAAGGTTGTCGCTCCAATTGCTTGAAGCTCTCCTCTTGCCAACGCTGGCTTAAACATATTTGAAGCGTCGAGCGATCCACTGGCACTTCCCGCGCCAATAATGGTATGGATTTCATCGATGAACAAAATGATGTCTGGATTTTTTTCCAACTCTTGCATGACAGCTTTCACACGCTCTTCAAATTGACCCCGGTATTTTGTACCCGCGACCAACGAAGCCAAGTCCAACGAAACCACCCTTTTGTCGAATAAGATTCTTGAAACTTTGCGCTGAACAATTCGCAATGCAAGACCTTCTGCGATGGCACTTTTACCAACGCCCGGTTCACCAATAAGTATGGGATTGTTCTTTTTTCTTCTCGATAAGATTTGACTTACGCGCTCAATCTCCTTTTCTCTTCCAACAATGGGATCAAGTCTTCCCAACTCAGCCATTTTTGTTAAATCGCGACCAAAATTATCCAACACAGGTGTTTTAGATTTTGAATCTGTCGGTTTTCTCGGTGTGGAAGTCGTTTCATCCTCATCATTGCTTCCAGGGAATTCTGCCCTAGGTGTCTTTTTTTCGTCTATCATGGTTTCATATTCATCTTTCGTGTTCTCATATAGGATTCCGTACTTGTTTAATATTTTACAAGCCGCACAATCCTCGTGTTTTAAAATGGTTAGTAAAATGTGCTCTGTACCAATAACCTGTGCTTTAAACAGTTTCGATTCAAGGAAGGATTGTTTAATGATTTTCTCAGTTTGTTTTAGAAGAGGAAGACTCGTGGGCACAAAACCAGTTGGATGCCCCGTTTGTTTTAAAATCTTGGTAAGCTCTTTCTCTAAAACTTCAAAGGAAATGTCAAATTCCACCAATAATTTATGTCCCTTGCCTTCATTTAATTTGAGCAAAGCCAACAACAAATGTTCGGGAGCTACAAATTCACTCTTAAGACGAATCGCCTCTTCCCTACTGATCCGAATCAAATCTTTCACGCGTGGTGAAAACTTAGCTTCCATAATAATGTAAATATCGACAAATATAAGGTTAAATTTTATTTACGGTACGTTTAGCCAACAAGTAAATCGAAGGGTTTTTAATCCCAACTTTTCCACATAAAAAGTCTCTTTTTGTTAGTAATTTATTCTTAACATTGATTTTATCCTTAGCGATATGGTTATCTTTGCTTATTACAAAATAATGAACACGGAATATTAAATAACATGGCAGAAGGAGAGAAAATAATTCAAATAAACATTGAAGATGAAATGAAATCTGCTTACATCGATTATTCGATGTCGGTAATTGTTTCAAGGGCGTTGCCAGATGTAAGAGATGGTTTTAAACCTGTACACAGAAGGGTACTTTATGGGATGCAAGATTTAGGGGTATACTCCAATCGTCCACACAAGAAATCAGCGAGAATCGTGGGGGAAGTTTTGGGTAAATACCACCCACATGGTGACAGCTCAGTATATGACACAATGGTAAGGATGGCCCAAGAGTGGTCGTTGCGTTACCCATTGGTAGACGGACAAGGAAACTTCGGTTCTGTAGATGGAGACAGTCCAGCGGCGATGCGTTACACGGAAGCAAGGCTTAAAAAGATTGCCGAGGAGATGTTGGAAGATTTGGACAAAGAAACCGTCGACTTCAGACCGAATTTTGACGACAGTTTGGAGGAGCCAAGTGTTATGCCTACCAAAATACCGAATCTATTGATCAACGGTGCATCGGGTATTGCAGTTGGTATGGCCACAAACATGGCGCCGCACAACTTAACCGAAGTCGTGGACGGAATCATCGCGGTAATTGAGAACAAAGAACTCGATGACGAGACACTAATTACCTATGTAAAAGCACCAGATTTCCCAACAGGAGGTATCATTTACGGATACGAAGGGGTTCGTGATGCTTTACTTACGGGACGTGGAAGAATTGTCATCCGTGGAAAAGCGGAGATTGAAGAGGCCAATGGTCGCGAACAAATCATCATTACCGAAATTCCTTACCAAGTGAACAAGGCGGAGATGATTAAGAAAATCGCCGAATTGGTAAACGACAAAAAGATTGAAGGAATCTCCGATTTAAGAGATGAATCCGACCGAAACGGAATGCGCATCGTGGTTGAAATCAAAAGAGAGGCAATTGCGAACGTTGTACTGAATAAATTATACAAGTTTTCTGCCCTACAAACCTCTTTTTCAGTTAATAACATTTGTTTGGTTGACGGAAGACCGCGCATGCTCAACTTGCGTCAAATCATCGACCAATTCATACTTTTCAGACATGAAGTCGTGGTTCGACGTACAAAGTTTGAATTGCGAAAAGCGGAAGAACGCGCGCACATCTTAGAAGGATTGATCATTGCCTCCGATAACATAGATGAAGTCATTGAAATCATTAAGGCATCCGACAGTCCAGATCACGCTCGTGAGCGACTTTCTGAACGTTTTGGGTTGAGTGAAATTCAAACACGTGCGATAGTCGACATGAGACTTCGTCAGTTAACAGGACTCGAGCAAGATAAACTTCGTGCAGAATTTGATGAGTTAATGTTGTTGATTACTGACTTGAAAGACATTCTGGCAAACGAAGACCGAAGAATGCAAATCATCAAGGATGAATTGATTGACATTCGAAACAAATATGGAGATGCCCGTCGCTCTAGAATTGAATACGCAGCCTCAGAAATGAGAATGGAGGATTTAATTGCAGACGAAGAAGTAGTCATTACCATTTCGCATGCAGGGTATATTAAACGTACCAATTTAGCGGAATACAAGGTTCAAAACCGTGGCGGAATGGGATCTAAAGGATCCACCACACGCGACAAAGACTTCTTGGAACATCTTTTTGTGGCTACCAATCACAATTACCTATTGATCTTCACCGAGAAAGGACGCTGTTTCTGGATGCGGGTATACGAAATTCCTGAAGGAAACAAACTTGCAAAAGGAAGAGCCATTCAAAACTTGATACACATTCCTCAAGACGACAAGGTTAAAGCCTATGTCAAAGTGCAAGACCTGACAGACAGTGAGTACATCAACAACAACTTCATTATCATGTGTACCAAACAAGGGGTTATTAAAAAGACATCCTTGGAAGCGTACTCTCGACCAAGAACAAATGGCATTAATGCCATCTCCATCCGTGAAAACGATGAATTACTCGAAGCAAAACTTACCAATGGAACGAACGAGATTGTATTGGCAACTTCAGCAGGAAGAGCCATTCGATTCAACGAAGCCAATGTAAGACCTATGGGAAGAAATGCCTCTGGGGTACGTGGGGTTACGTTAACTACTGAAACAGATGAAGTTATTGGAATGATTTGCGTAGAGGATGTATTCTCAACCATCTTGGTGGTGTCGGAAAAAGGATTTGGAAAACGCACCTATTTGAATGATCCGGAGGACAAAGAACCTGTTTATCGCATCACAAACCGCGGTGGAAAAGGGGTGAAAACTTTGAATATTACAGATAAAACGGGTAAATTGCTCTCGATTCAGAATGTATTTGATGAAGATGATTTAATGATAATCACCAAAAGCGGGGTTACCATTAGAATGCACATCGATACCATCCGAACGATGGGAAGGGCAGCACAAGGGGTGAAATTAATCAACCTCAAAGGCTCTGCAGAAATTGCAGCCATAGCGCATGTTCCAAGAAGCGAAGACGCCGAAGATGAAGAAATCATCGAAGCTGACAACGCGGGAATTGTTTTGGAAGAAGAAGATGGAACGGATGTTGAAGAGACAGATGACGATTTAAAGAATAAACCAAACGATAACGAATAATAATTTTATGAAAAAAATCAGTCTTCTGGTAGCTGTACTTTTTGTTGGAGCTTCCTTGTTTGCACAGAAATTGAATGTTACGAACGCTCATAATGCCTTAAAAAACTATGTCCCTATTATTGGTAATACCCAAACTAATAGAAAAGCGTTAAAAGAAGCTAAAGAAGCAATTGATCTTGCCGCCGTAAATTCAGAAACTGCCAGCGCATTAGACATGCACCGATATAGAGCAATTATCTATTTTAGTTTAATTGAGTCATCAACTGTGGAAGCAGGGATTTCTAAAACTCAACCCGATGAAAGTTTAATTAAAGAATATGAAGCGAAAATGAAAGAAAGCATAGATTTTGTTTTAAGCGCACCGAATGATATAAAAAAATCAAAGACCGAAAAGCAGGAAGTCAAGGATTTCGTAAATGCGAAATCTCAAATAGCTTTTAACATGGGACTCGAAAGCTTCAATACAAGAAATTATGAGCAAGCAACACAACTCTTTATTGGTGCTTATGAAATTTCAAAGTACATTAATGACGAGAATGCTATTGCCAAGGACAATGCAATTTTGAGTTTTAGAAGGGCTTGCGATACGCTAACTGAACAAAGCAAATTTGACGAAGCAAATAAACTTGGCGATGTAATGCTTGAATATACGCCTAAGAGTATTGAAGTTATCATTTCACTTGTTAATGTGAATTTGCAAAAAAAAGATATGGCAGCCTCTGAGAAATTGCTCAACATGGCAACAAATATTGACTCAACAAATAAGCAATTATTCCTTGTCTTGGGAACGTCATTAATGGAGATAAAGCAGCCGGAAAAGGCAAGTGAAGCCTTTATAAAAGCTCTCAAACTAGACCCAAATTATTCTGATGTCATTTATCAATATTGCACGATGCTTTTCAACTGGTCTATTGAACTTAGAAATACTGCTTCAGACTTGAAAATTAATGACCCCATAGCAAAAGATTTAGAAAAGAAAGCAAATAAAAACTTAAATACAAATATTCAAATTCTTGAACCATACATTAAATCAAATCCAAATGATACAATTGCAATTGAAATAGCTTGGCGAACCTTTTCTTTTTTAAGTAATGACGTTAAACATTACGAATACAAGGACAAGTGGTTTTTTGTTCGAGATAGTTTAGTGAGTAATAAATTAATCCTAGATATAAATAATTCCTCAATTAATTTTTTAAAATTAAAAATACTTAGCGATTGGTCGAAAGATTTTAAGGTTAGAGCAGAAGATATCGATGTAGATGAAGTTAAAGCAGATCTCATTGCAAAAAGCAAGGAAATTAATAAAAGTACTTCTGATTTATTAAATAAATACGTTGAGAGAAATCCTAACGACAAATCCGCCTTAGAAGTTGGATGGATAGTCTATGATATGCTTGAAGACGAAGTGAAATCGGCAGCCCTCAAAAAACAGTGGGAAGCCTTAAAATAATCAAATTCAACCCTGGTCATTGCATCAGGGTTTTTTATTTCGCCTAAATTAGTTGTTACGAAACGATTTCATTTTTGTATTTTTGAACGATGTCTTTTGTCCACCCAAGCTACTTATGGTTCCTCAGCTTAATAGGCATACCCATCATTATCCACTTGTTTCATTTTAGGAGGTACAAAAAGCTTTATTTCCCTTCCTTAAAGTTTATCCTTCAATTAGAAGAGGAAAAAAAATCGGTAAAAAAAATCAAACGTTGGCTTATCCTCGCCACCAGAATCCTTGCCTTCGCTTGCATTGTATTCGCCTTTGCACAACCTTACTTTAACGACACCCAACAAACATCCACACAAGGAATTCCAGTCGTATCCATTTACCTTGACAACTCATACTCAATGAGCGCCAAAGGAACCGAAGG
>Ga0209400_1001051_pt1 | contig 23494 bp, 22 predicted proteins | sample M_130807_EF_Meta_FD_187313 | JGI IMG/M metagenome (GOLD analysis project Ga0209400, IMG submission 187313) | Freshwater microbial communities from Lake Montjoie, Canada to study carbon cycling - M_130807_EF_MetaG (SPAdes) (version 2) | ecosystem: Environmental > Aquatic > Freshwater > Lake... | reverse complement strand
TTCAGTATTAATAAGTTCATATAGACCACTATAATCTTCATTTCGCATTGTTGTCATATTTTGATTTATCGAATTTAATAGATAGGTGAAATAAGTATCTTTGAAAATAACTGTAAAATATTAAACATTTTTTTGTTTTTAATAATTACTTCAATTTTTTACAAAAATACGAGTTGATTATAGCATAAAAAAATTTATTTATTTACAAATAAATTTTTTATTGAGTTTTGGTTTTGTATTTTTTTTTGTTTTTGAGTTTATTATTTATACAAATTTTTTAAACGAATGATTTCAGCTATTAATAATCTTTTGTTAGTAAAACAACCACTACTTGTTAAACCTGCTGGTTTGCCCATTAATTCGGCCCAAATATCACGTAATTCTTGTCCTGTCATTCCATTATATTGGGTGTCAACAGTTTGAAGATATTTAGCATCTTCGTCATCATCATCGTCATCTTCAATTTCGACTTCTTGGCCATCTGTTGCTAATTCATCAATTGTCATAGGTCCTTTATCGTCAACAATACCAAAATTTTGTTTCAACATATCAAGTTCTTCCATTAATTTCTTGATAAGTTCATCTTTTTCTAAAACAACTTCTTCTAATTTCTTATTTGCTGCTACTAATTGATGAATATTTAAATCAGTTTCGGCTTCTGGAATTGGCTTATAATTGATTTTGAATACAAAATATCTTGGTGTCTTTGCACCATTTTCTTCTGAATAAAACCACATCATATTCTTACCATTATAATATCCTTTTTGACGAAATTGACCTTCTGTATCCAATTTGTTTCTTAAGAACTTGGCGTTGTTGTTATCGTTCCAATATTCAAAATGAATAAACGCTGCTTTTACTGTTTGTGCTTGTTCATTTTCAGTGACTTCCCTATCTACAAAATCAATTCTTTTAATTTTTCCTAATTGTAGGTTCTTTTCAATGAAATATTGAAGACTGTTTTCATTAATATAAGATGGACCTTTATCTGTGTCAAACAGAATTTCTTTTGGTAGACAAGGAATGTATAAACTATTCCATTGTTCAGTTGAAAGTTCTAGTTTTTGTGGTGATTTTCCGGCATTTTCTTGGGTAGCTATGCCTTTTTTTGAAAAACGAACGGACAAACATTTCATTTTCATTGTTTCTGCCTCATCCCAAAAGAATTGTTCATTACTAAAAATTTGAATACTTTGAGTATAAGTTGGCTCCCCATTTTCAAAACGAGTTACATTAAATAGTTCCATTAATAGACATCTAGTTGATTCACTATTATACCAATATTCAAAATCAATAAATGCGCTTTGGAAACTACGATTGTTTTTTGAATCTGTTTTTTTTGCGATACGAACATCTTTTACTTTGCCAATTGGTACAAGTTCTTCAACTAATTCTTTTAGTGTTTCTATATTAGTGTATTTAGCAGGTAAACATGTAATATGTAAACTACCGCCAAATTCAGGATTGTAAACATTTGAATTTTGTTTTGTTTGTGTATTTGTATCATGGAAAACAAAATTTACATAACCTTGATAAGAATAATCAAAGACATTAGCCATTGTTCTTGCTTGTTCTTGAGTAATTTCCATTGGATTAATTGAAGAATCAACAAATGACATAGCTGACATATTTGATATTAAAAAGATTGAATAATTCGAATTTGAAATATAAAATAAAATAAAACTGTTAGATAAATAAGCGGAACGAGAATAATTATCTTTTACAATTTCTGAAAAAATACCGTCAATTTTTTGAAAAAAATACAAAAAAATACAAGACAAAAAATATAAAATGCTATATATTATGGATAATATGGATATGACTAGTGGTCCTATTTATTGTTCTTGTTGTTGTTGTAATAACAACAAAGAAAAAATAGAATACATATTAATTAGCGATAATTCAAAATATAATAAAAATATTTCATTCGAATGTCCTATATGTTTAGAAGATAAACCAAATACTGAAATGATCACTACGAATTGTGGTCATAATTATTGTATAAAATGTATAAAAATATATTTCATATCAAAAAAAAAACCATATGATTGTGCTTATTGTAGAACAAAAATAGAAAAAATATCAATATTGAGTAATTACTATTATATGGAATTCAAAATACAGGATTATCTTTCTGAAAATAATTCGTTCGATTCAAATCTTGTGATCAGATTGAAAATATCATTTGTTTTATCTGTATTCATTACCATTATTATATTAGGCTTTATACATGTATCGTAATTATTTATGATTTCCAATTTTTACCACAATCTAAACATGTTACAAATATTGTCGCTGGTTCATCCGCACTACGTGTTTGTAATTCATAATATGTACACCGTTTTGATTTACATTTCTTACAAGTAAACATATCAGTCGATGCCTTGATATTTGTGGTATATTTATTCGCATCGCGTTTTATTTTCTTATCAATCAATGCACGCCAATGTTCTGGATTCATTTCTTGGTGTGTCATAAAAGCCAATGATTGTGGAGTAATTTCCTTATTTTTTAGTTGTGATAATAATTCTTCGTTTTTCAGATTCAAAAATAGGCTACGTAATCTATCCAAATAGAGTTGTACAAAATATGGATTTTCCCATTTTTTGATAATTTTTTTACTATTTGCTTCTTTTATAGCATAATTGAAAACACCCTTTTCTAAATTTATCGACAAATTATCATCACCGATGATAGTCAACATTTTTGTACGAATATTATTACGAAAATTATCGGAATTCGAAATTTTATACATTATAGTCAATAATTGAAATATATATAAAACGCTTTATATATTTCAATTTTTTATCAATATAAAAATAAAATTGTTAGATTTCTATATTACTATGTCGACCCCAATTATTATTATTTGTTTCAATAACTATAAATATGTTCAAAATATGATTGAACAAATTATTCGAATCCAACCTAAATATAAAAATGATATTATTATTATGAACAATAGTAGTGATGACCCTAGTACATTGAAATATTTAAAAAAAATACGTCTTTATTATCGAGTTATTGACCGAGATAATAATGGACCATGGATATCACCTGACCATAATACTGATTTATACAATGAATTGCCGGATAAATTCATTTTAACTGACCCAGATTTAGAACTCAATGCCAAATTACCTACTTATTTTATTGAACAGATGGTGAGTTTATCAGATAAACACCAAATTGGAAAATTAGGTTTCGCAATATCAATCGAAGACCGTGATAAAATGTATCCCGGTAATTATATGTTAGGATGTTCAATCCATGATTGGGAATATCAATATTGGGCCAATCGTATAAATGACCGTAATTATGAACTATATGATGCTCCTATTGATACTACTTTCGCTGTCATCAATAAAAAATATTGGTGTAATTGGTCTGTGCGTATGGCTGGTAATTTTACGTGTAAACATTTACCTTTTTATATTGAAAATCCGATTATGACTATAGAAGAAGAATACAAATATTATTTAAAATCAAAACATTCCACTATATACAAAGTATTCAAACCCTATTTCGATGAAAAATATATCGTAATTGATGATGATGAATCGCCAGATAAATATCGTATTGAAAAACGCGCTTGATATTATTCAATATATGATTCTTCACTTAATTCACTAGTACATTCTAATGTATTTTCATCTTGTGATGTTAGATTTTCGGCGCTTTTTTTAGACGCTACTGCCGCTTTTCCGATAATTTTACCGAAAATAGTAAATGTTTCTGGTTGTTTTGTTGTTTTGGATTGTGGTTTCTTTTTCAATATGATTTTTGTTGGTTTTGTGTTTTTTAATTTTTTTGTTCTAGGTATCTCGTCGTCTTCATTATTATCATCCGAAACCTCTTCTGATGATTCATCGTCTTCTTCGTCAACAACATCATCATCAACTACGAATCCGTCTTTAGCGTATCCTGTTTTTGTTTTCACCACGTCATCGTCACTTTCTTCTTCCTCTGAGTCTTCCTCTCCCAAATCCTCGAAACCGCCATACAAATGGTCATATATTTTGTCCCATTCTTTAGATGTGATGCTAGTTGGAATTTCAGCATTTTTGTTTATGATGATACAACTCCCAAAAAACAATGTATTATCAATTGGTGGTGGGAATTCATATTTATTTTCTTGATTGGCTCTTCCATTTGTTTTACCATAAACTGAAATGGAATATGAGATACCGTCTAGTTCTTCTATATCCCATGTGGTATGACATTTAAAACCATCGGCTGATTTGAAACCCGCTTTTTTATATAGGTCTGATTCATCGAATGATTTTATAGTTGTTTCTTTTACTGTTCCTGTTTTTTCTATAATTAAAATTGATAATGGTGACATTTCTATGTTAGTTGAAATAGTATATGGAAATATTTTTAAATCAATTTTTTTATTATTTTAGTAGTATCATCATATTTTAGAATTATATAATAAAATATTTTTATATTATATACTTTTTTTGTAAAAACATGCCATATACACGAAAACAACACGGAAAAAAATCAAAAATGAGTAGAAATATTCGTAACCGCAATTATAAAAAAAATAACAAAAAAAATAAAAAATATTCAGGCGGTGTAGCACCTGCTCTTACATTTTCAACTGCTACTAAAGCAGGATTATTAGGTAAAAAAGCCATTTCTGCTGTTAAAGTTGGTTCTAAAATATCAAAAGGAAAACTATCTGATGTCGGTGTTGGATTATTAGATGATGCGCTTTTACATACTGGTAATTATTTTTTTGGAAAAAAAGGGAAAAAAATGAAAAAAAATAAAAAACAAAAAGGTGGAGATATTGGTGCGATTGATGCTTTAAAAACTACTTTAAAAACCGCAGATAAAATTCCAGGAATTACAATTTTTCCAGCGTATAAAATATTTGCTGGAATCAAAGATAAACTTATCAATTTATTAGATATCGTCCAAAATCAAGATATACAGACTGTTTTGAATAATCAGGAAATGCCTACAGAAGAGATTAAAAAAAAAATAAAAATTATTATTAGTAAAAACGAGAACATTAAAGCTGAAATTGATAAATATAAGGAGGTTTGTTCCAAATTAGATAGTATTTTAGATGAAATAAAAAAAATAGAAATAATGGGAAATAAAATAGGAGAAGGATTTGGTAAAAATATAGAAGCACAATTAGAAAAAGCAATTCCTCATAGAAAAGAATTATTTTCAGCTTTTACTGAATTTGATGTTAATGAAAAATTAGAAATTGAGAACCCAGAAAAAACAACAGACGATGTTCTCGAAAATGATACAAATATTGATACACAAGAATCTAAAGATAATGTTATTGAAGAAAATACTATCGAAATTGAGAACCCAGATAATTCAACAGGTGATGTTCTCGAAAATAATACAAATATTGATACACAAGAATCTAAAGATAATGTTATTGAAGAAAATACTATCGAAATTGAGAACCCAGATAATTCAACAGGTGATGTTCTCGAAAATAATACAAATATTGATGAATCAAATAAAAATACTAATGAAATTATCGACGAAAGTGATAATATTGAGAACACAGTAAAAGAAACCAATGGCGATGCTGTTCTCGAAAATAGTGATAAAAATAAAAATTGTGCTCATGCTACTGGTATATCTGGATTTTTATTGGGTAATGATGCGCTTATTTGTTATCCAAATAAACAAGAAGGTGCTGGTTCTCGAAAAAACAAAAAGTCCAAAAAATCTAAAAAATCCAATAAAAAACCACGAAAAGGTTCTCGAAAAACTAAAAAATCCCATAAACTTCACAAAAAAAAATAAATTCTACGTTATAATCATATAAACGATATATATTTTTTATATATATCGTTAATGTTCTCAAATACTAATATTTTTTGGGGTATATTATTTAAAATTATAATATCTATATCCATAATTTTATTGGGACATTGGTTTTGGAATTATTTAAAAGATACATATACAACAAAAAAAACAAAAGATTTAGTAAATATTCAAATCGAAAAGTACAAAAAAATAGTGGATGAAATACAACAATATAAGCCTTTTTCAAATAATCCAGGTTCTCAAAATCCCGTTTTTGAAACAGAAAATGAAAGAAAAAAAATGAATGATGAATTAATGGAATTCATGAATAAGCAGATGGCAAACTAATTGTATTTGTTTGTCCAAAATTACTCTCCTATAAATATTATACAAAAAATATATAAAAGCAATCCGCCTTTACAATCTATAAACCGGTCGACAAACACATGAGCAAGAATATTGAACTGTGTCAATCCCAAACAACACAGTTAATGACAAGATTTCCAAAATTCGAACTTTCCTATGAGACAATTTCTCATAAGAAAGTTTCTAGTAATTATAATATTTGTCTTGCTATACCAGTTGGTAAAAAAACATTTGCTTGGTTCACTTTTCATAATGATGAAGATGTATGTTATACACTAGAATTAAATAAAGAGAAAAAAATAACGAAAACTACATGTATCGAAACCAATTTCAAAGATGATTTATCTCTAGGCACAGTTGTTTATGGTACATATATAATAGACGAACAAACTGGATATCAAGTATTTGTAATAGAGGATATTTTTTATTACAAAGGCATTCCATTATTAAAACATAAATTTATTGAAAAAATGGAATGTTTGGAAGATTTCATGAAAAACACAAATCGAAAATTTACTACAAAAACAGAAACCGTATTTATGTTACCAGTTATGTGGGAAACAAAAATAGAGGATAATACTGAGTGTCCTATAACTATACAAGAAGACATCAATAATACGATTCCATATACAACACATCATATACAATATAGAGCTTGTTATGAGATAATGCCATATTTGAATGTTGTAATTAATCGTAAATTGAATTTGATAAATATACCAACAGAATATTTGAAAGAATCACATAACAAAAACTATAATTTCCATATAATACAATACACTATGGATTATAACAAACCACAATACAAATATCCTACTGTTTTCCATGTAACCGCTGATATTCAATATGATATTTATCATTTGTTTGCTTATGGAAAGGACAAAGCACTATTGTATTATAATATAGCGTATATACCAAATTATAAAACTAGTGTATTTATGAACAAAATATTCAGGAAAATACGCGAAAATGATAATCTAGATTATATAGAGGAAAGCGATGATGAGGATGATTTCCAAAATATGGATGAAACCAAATATGTCGATTTAGAAAAGAGTGTATTAATCGAATGTGTATTCAATAGTAAATTCAAACGATGGACTCCAATTCGTGTTGTTGATAAATCAAACAAAGTTGTACATATAAATCAATTAGTAAGGGATTATTATGATAAAAATACAAATAATAATTACAATAAAGAGATACCGAATAAAAGACCAACATTCAAACGATATCCAACCACACAGTCAAATGATAAACCATATAATCCAAATTATCAAAAAAACCATTCACAAAATGTATATACATCAAATTACAACAAACAAAATTATCAAACGGTCAGACAATAAATATATATACATAATATATATAAATATGTCAGGAACCGGTGAAACTAATATTCCATTCGATAAAGGTAATATTTTACCTAGTGATAATGTATCATCTGTTGGTAATAGTATTTTCGCAAACAAAATCCAATCTGGTCAGGTTGGTGGTAAAAAATCAAAAACCGCCAAAAAACGAAATGCTAAAAAGTCAGCAAAGAAATCGAGTAAAAAATCCAATAAAAAGACATCACAAAAGTGTAAAAAACTATTTTGGTTTTTTTAGGGTTTAGATTCTTAGATTCTTATTTTTCCATTTCGTCAAAATCATATTTAGAAATATCTAACAAACATTTACTTTGTCTTGAATTTACTATTTTATTCAAAACATTGTTATTACTATTATCGCTATCTTCCGTAGTAGCACATTCTATCGTTTTTTTCATTGGTTCAAATACTCGTTTCCAAGTAGTATCCTTATTCCAATCCAAATTCATACTTTTATAATTATCCGAATCTATTTGTCGAATACGATAATTACATTTTTTATAAAAACGTTTGCGTTGATTCCATTGATTTTGAAAAATATCATGGCCATCCACTATATCAACTATAATCGGATTCTCATGTTTTACTCTCAAAATACGACCAACTGATTGTGTAATATCTGTTTTTGGAGTTACCATTATCAAAGAGGATAATGTTTTGATATCCAATGCTTCAGCTGCCATAGCATAAGTCGCTAATACAATTTGTTTCGTTTCAGTTTCTTGTAAATGCGTTTGTTTCATTCCACCTACATAATAACCTATTGATGCTATTTTACGATGATTGACTGCTTCGTATAAATACGTCAATAATGAACGATTATGACATAATACCATTATTTGGTTTTCTGGACTTTCTTCGATTAAATCGCGTATAATACGTACTATAAAATCACTACGTGGGCCATATTCACATAATTTTGTAATCATAGTACTATATTTAGGATTACCACGAAAATCATAATCTACCATATTGAATTCAGTATTATTTGTACGATAATTTATTGCTCGAACACAAACAGGGTCATCATCTTCACGTGTTTCAGAATATATTTTATCACCGATAAACATATATAAAATTTTCGTCAATTTATCTTTACGATCTACTGTAGCAGAAATTCCCAACATATAAGGTGTAATCGTCTTGAATAACGTTCTTGAAAATTGCTCACTACCTATACGATGTACTTCATCTATGATAGTGAGTCCAAAACAGGAAAATGTATCAACTGAGTATTCTTTATCATATAATGTCTGTATCATACCAATTACAATGTCTTTTTTGTCAACATCGAATACAGGTCCTTGAATTTTACCTACATTAGCTGTTGGTAAAAATTCTTGGATACGTTCTATCCATTGATTCATAAGAAATTCTTTATGAACAATAATCAATGTTTTTTTCTGTAAAATCGATATAATTTTCAAAGCCATTACTGTATTATGTGTAACTGTGAAATCGCCAAGTACAAATCGCCTATTACCATCAATTTCAAAACCATAATATTCATCCTCGGCTAATCGTTTCACGTCTATTTTGTATTTCAACATATCCGTGTATTTGTTTTTGAGATTAGCCTTTTTATTTTGATATTTTACAGGTATATATTCTAATCCATCACCGTTGATAATATTTTTATAATATACAATATTAGAGACATCTATAACAACATGTTGTTTTACACAAAGACCTAATGACCTGCATAAAAACAAAATATCATACGATAATTGTTTATGTTCTTGTATTATTGTATAATTATCCATATCGAGACAACCAACTGAATCAATTATGCCAGCCAATAATTGTAATTGTATTTCGACTGAATTACATTTGTAATGGTGTGGAATATGTTTTTGTTTGTTGTTCAAATCGTATTTTTTCAAAAATTCCAATAATCTTTCTGTTTCTCCATAAACATCTTGATGTAAATCACCATGTCCACCTAACCAATATCCTAATATGTATGGCTCTATTTCAATTTCTTTTTTATCAAAAACAATTGGAACACGGTAACCTAATAACATGGGTGTATTCATATTATTCGGATTACTATTACGCTGTCTACAGATATTCAAATAGTCTAGTAATGGCAAATCAATAATAAGTTCATTTTTGGGGAATTTAAGAGATAGAATATGACTCTCATTTACAATATACTCATTATCATGGTAAGATATTTTATACATCATTTCGCGGCCTCTCGCCAATGAGAGAACATTTCTAGGTTTAGAATCATCCCCCATAATTACATCACTAACCACTATATCTTGTACCATCTTTATTGTACCATCATACATCATAATTGGTGTATTTTTTCCTAAACATTTGCCACGACCACAAGGTACTTCTAATATTCCACCGCCACCTTTTTCTAAGGCACCTTTACATATTGGTGTGTCTACATATTTAGTATAAACATCGATGATTTTATCTTGGTAGTCACGTAATGGTTTCGTGAATTCGACTGATATATTATCACCCATACCAATTTCTGAACGACTAGGTATTCCATAACGATTGATACCATAGAATCTAGGTAAATATATCTTGTTACTATTTTCACGAAAAACCGGAAATGCGGGTTCTGCTTGCGTACCATAATTCGCACCAAATATTTCGGGTTTAACAAACAATTCTTTTTTCAAAAATTCTTCATCTTCTTTTGATAATATGGATTTTGGAATAGTATAACCTTTTTTTCCAAGATAAGATTGAGAACATATTGTTTTCAAATAATCATCTGATAATACGAATTTTGGTATAGTTATGGATTCTTTTGTTTTTGGTTGAACCTTTGAAATATATTTGCGATTGGATGATTTCATTCTTTGTAGATATTAGTATTTTTATTTTAATTTAGGCTAATTCAATTTTATATTCAACAAAATGAAAAAATATAATAATATTCTATAATATAACGAAATACAAAATGAAGATTCCTACTATTTTTAAATCGGTTTCAATCCCTAATGTTTTCAAAACATTGACACATATAGAAATTGCTTTGTTGGTTGTTTTTGTTGTTTATATTGTATTACCAATCCAAACACCAAATTTCTTAGCAGGTTCGATTGATTCACCTTTAGGTATGTTGACAATTTTTATAGTCACTGTTTATTTGTTTTTCAACACAAATCCTATCGTAGCGGTTATTTACGTATTCGTAGCATATGAACTCATTCGTCGTAGTTCAAACAAACCAGGTCGTGTTAATATGGTTAAATATACACCTAGTCAAACAATGAAAGATTCTGAAATGAAAGTAATGAACCCACCAAAGACATCATCATTAGAAGAAGAAGTAGTTGGTAAAATGGCTCCTATCGGACACAGTGATGTCAGTGTTTATGCTAATAGTACTTTCAAACCAATCGCAGAAAACGTCGGGACTGCTTCTGTTTATTAAACAATATTGCATACCAATTTGCTTTTCTTTTGATTTGATTTCATATAAAAAATTCAAATCAAATTACATTATAACAAATGTTCCATCAGGTGCTTTGTTATTTTTCTTGAAAACGACTGTTAATAACAAAATTAAAAATATTAACATAATCCCTCCCTGTAAACCGAACATTATAGCGAGATTTTTATTGGTCTTTGCGTCTGTACTGAATTGATGAGTCAATCCTAATGAAAGTATAATTATGAAATATATCAATTCAATGCCACCAATAGTCGATATATTGTCAATGATTAAACTAATCATATCACCTACAAATTTTCCAATGTCTGTAGCTGACATATATCGAAAAATCGCATAAATCAAATTATCAGTTTTGGTTTCGTCTTTTTCTGTTGGATAAGAGAGATCTTTTTTATCAAATGTCATATAGTTATTATCTTGTTTCTTAACTGAAATCAATACCGACGAAAGAATGTAAAATACAGATAAAAATAAACAAACCATAAAACTATTATAATCTCCATTTTCTTTACCATAACCAAATATAGATAGTATCAATATGGTAAAAAATATAAATATGAAAAAATCTATCGTTTTTATTCTGATATGACCTTTTTCAACATTTTCATCATTCTTGCCAATACCTACAAGTTGGATTACTTTGTTTATAACAACTGCTTTATACAATACAGGGATACCAAAAGACGCGACTATCAATATAACAATGAAAATAACAAAATTAACAGTCATTTTCATAAAATCCAAATTCTGTTTTTGATTTGATGTTTCACTTAATAATGGAATATTATATGTTGATACTTCTTCATCTGATATACCAGTTGGTTGACAATCAATATAAATATCATTTTCCTTTCGTATTGTAATATTGATTCCATCAATTACTTTGTATACGTTTGGCGCATTAATACTAAAAAGTGTTGTTGTTGTATCATATGTGGTAACATATGCGGTCGTATTATCTACAATCATTATTGGATTGGAATTTATCATTACTAATTTACCAGGTCCATCGTTATAAACTATGTATTTGTTCGCCTTGGATATAGAACTATTCAAAATAATAGAAGCATTTATGCTAGGAGAATCCATTAAATCGATTATTGTATCTATATCTGTTCCCAATTGAGTTTGTCCTGGATTATATTTTTTCAATAAATGACAAGTATACAACGTATTTCGTGTTGTAATTGAATTATGTTCTATCACTAATTCACCAATGATATTTGGGTCAGAATCTTTGCCGTTGGTAATATTCAAAATATTATTATGTAATAATCCAAAAAAATAAATATTTTTTACGGCGTATGTTTCCGGAGTAGTAGAAGTTACAGTTGTATACTCAAAATTCGGTGTAGCAGTTTGATTTATATATGGAACACTAAAGTGATTTTGAGATGATAAATTATGAGGTCCTTTTATTTCACTTTTTTGAACAGTAATCGTTGGATAATCATATAATATTTTTTCTTGACTTGATGCTACAAATGTATTATCATTTAAATTGAAAACTGACATTATATATATTTTGTATATAGTTTATTTATGAAAATACTATATTGAATTGTTATCGGTATATACAGATAATATGAAAAATTTGCTAAAATAATACATTATGAATCGTATAGTTATTTTGATTTTTTTCCGTGTATTTTTCTCGTTTTTCTGTTTTTTCCTCTTTTTTTAACAAGTGATGGGTCATCCCACGTACTTTTATTTGTTTTATTATTATACCAATATTTTCGATTATGTTTATCACTCCATTTTTCAACCCATTCTGAATCGTTGGTTTTTTCATTTGTTGGATAAATCCATGTGCTTTCATTTGTTTTATTATTGAACCAATACTTTCGATTGTGTTTATCACTCCATTTTTCAACCCATTCTTTTTGAGCATCAATATTGTTTTCTAAATCTTTCTGTAATTGTGGAGAGTTCTCTAATTTCTCGTTTTTTGCGGGTTGTTCGAGAACCAAATTTTCAGATATAAATTGATTTGCGTCAGTTTCCTCTGGGATTATTACTACATTACTATATTTCAATTCATTTTTCATTATATCATTCAATTTGTTAGATGCGTCTCCTACCATATTCCATACAACAGAATAACATTGACAACAGGCTTCTTTTATATCCGTGCTTTTGATTTCATTCATATTGTCAATCATAACTAATAAAAATATATCTGAATTATCTTGATATTTCGAAAGAAAAGTATAATAATTTGGAATATCTTGATTTTTACTTCCAATAACAATAATTATACAATTCTCTTTTTTTGTAATTACTTGGTTTATAAATGTAGGAAATGTTTTTCGAATAAAAAAACACGAATCATTCCTATCAATAAAATCCTTGTCAATTGAAAGTAATCGATTGAAAATAGTAGGGTGTTTTGATACCCAATCAAACCATTTTATGTAACAAACCGTTTTGTTTTCGTATTCATATGGTTTTATAATTTGCTTTCCGTCTTCCTCTTGTTTCATTTTATATGCCATTTTCAATGCGGACAGAAAAAACAATTCGTCCAATGCTGCTTTTCTAGGTATTTTCGAGATTATTTCATTGAACAGAGGTTGATTATGGATATATTCTACAAAAGAATTTCCATCCTTTTTTTTGAAAGTACGAATGTTCAAACTATCTAATAATAATTTTACATCTTTACGTGTTAGTATCCACCATTGTGACGTTTTTATAATAGTTGTATCAGTTATACGATTGTCTTTTTTCATTTCACTAAATAACGATTTTTTACAATTTTCTAAATAATTATTGAATTCTCCGTATGTTCTCACTGGAAACACATCTTCTGAACATAAAACAAACCATTTATTATGTGTATTTTTGTATGCCTCTTTCAATAATAATAATGTTGATATAACTATCGTGTCTGCGCCCCAAGCCGTTTCTATTTGAAAAGGCGTTACATTTTTTTCGAATTCGACTGTAATCTTTGTTTTGTCTTTCGGATGTATATATACATTCGTATTTTCGAGATATTCTCGTAATATGGGATTATCTCTATGTAATATGTTCTCATAAGTCAAGAACAACATTGCTATATTTTTTTGTTCTCCCATTCTGTATTGATTTTATAAAAACTATAATATATAATTTTATTATAGTTTTTCTTTTTCGGGCGATATAACTAAAGATATGGTATATAACGAAACAGATTATTTTCATACATTGTTACACGAAACGTATCTTTATAACCTTCTACATATACTACATCTCCATTATTGATATCATCACAACCATATTCACTAGTACAACTTTTACCATTCAAACTAATTGGTAATTTAGTATTAAGATTACCCGAATTGGAAATTGTATAATATTGCCATTTATCTCTACCTGTCATTGCTTGTCTTCCCATCAATGGTAATATCATATCACTATTCCCATTCATTCTTGTTAATATACCTACTTGTTGATAACCTGTTTCAAAACCACGTGTTTTTACATTCACTGGTATTCCTCGAATATCACCGGAATCACGTGGAATATACATACCAAGACCACTCGAATTTACTTTCAAAGGTGGAGCATATGGGTCATTGAAAGGGTCACTTCTAGTCGCCATACTAGCTAAAGGACCCAATGAACCTGACTCTGGAGGCGACATAATAATTATTTTTTCTACGTTTGAATTATTATTTATTTTGCTTATAGTTTTCAAGTAATTATAATATAAATAACCTATTATCACTAAGGCTACGAACAAAATCACTAATGTCATGTTCTCGATACATATTACACCCGGAATACATTTCTTTGGCATATTTTTATATATTCTATTTAATTGTATATAATTTGCTTATATTTTTTATTTTTTCAAATTATAGTATTTTATGGGTCAGGTGATGTAAAAGCACGATTAATCTCATCTCCACCTCTTGCCATTCTATCTTTATTTTTCAACATTTCTCCAGGTAATCTAGTTTTGAAATCATATGCTATCATATTAGAGGTGTCTGTCAATACATTTCCTTTCAATCTCTTACAATTATAACACCAATCTCTTATATTTTTTGGATAATGCATAATATGAAATTGTAAATAATTATAAAAATAACTATCGACTAATTCTATTTTGTCCCACATTGCTTTTTCCGTATCGTATATTTGATTTCCCATAAACATACTTATTACCCAAAATGCTAAACGAAACGGTAAATATAATATTTGGCCCATACAATCTAATGCGTAGTAAAAAAAACATTTGTTCAAACGAGTGGCCATTGTTACACCACACATTATATGAGTAAAAATCCATACAAATGACAATTCAGTTAACAAAAATATATCCAACATACCATTACCGACACCAGCAAACATGTCTTTGAGAGTATAACCAATTCCTTCAAAAATATCTTTAAAACCAGCAGAAATGAGCTTGAAACGTTTAGGTAATACTTCAAATTGTCTTCCTATTTTTTTGAAAAAATCTTCCATTTCTTTGAAACCATCTTTTACCTTATTCATTCCATCAGAAATACCATTTTTAGTTGGATCTAATTTTGCGAAAGCGTCATCTATACTCATGCCCATTTTCTATATATTTCAATTCAATTTATAATATATAGATACGTAATTTTGTAAAAATAATCTTTTATTTGTTCTATTTCAATTATTTCATTCAATCTTTATTTTCATCGCCCTTTTCTTCTTTTTCCTTTTTGTACTTATCAAATTTTTCAATAAAACCCTCAGCTTTATCTAAAAGACTTCCTATATCTTTCATCCCAGTGATGATTTCTTTCTGTAAATTATCGAACTCTTTTAAATCATTATTTACCTTTTTCATATCTGGGTTTTTATTTTCAGCACCCCCTAAATCGTTTTCTTTGGTAGGTTTTTCATCGTTTTTTTCAGGATCTTCTTTTTTATTACTGTCAGCATTTTCCATGCCTTCCATTGAAGGATTAACACCATATTTCATTATATTTGTTAATGCTAAAGCAATTACCAGAATAACTATCATATTTTTACTGAAAAACGATGCTAAAAATCCTACAATCAAGAAAAATATTACTGAACGTAAATCCCAAATATTCAACAAATATATGATTTGAACCAATGCTAATAAAAATACAAAATAGAGAACAAATTGATTTTGTAATACAGGATTTAGATTGTATTTGAATTTCCAAATTTTACTTAAAAATGAGAGTGATTGTTTTGCCATTTTATAAATTATATATTTTATATTGCGAAATAAATCTACATATTGAGAACAATAAAAATCTAAGTATCTGAAATATCTGAATATTCTTCTTGTGTATTGATACATTCTATTTTCAATTCTTCATCATCCTCGGATTCTGATAATTTGTACATATCCGGAACATCTCCGCCATATATTTCGAGAACTTCTTTTACTACATCCTCTCTTTGTATATCGTTTCGTTGGAATTCAAAACTACTTATACTACTTGAACGTTTTCCTTTGAATTTATTCAAAAAATCTTCTAAACCATTTAATTCATTCATACGGTCGTATTGTTCTAAATCACCAGTAATGACCAATCTACTATTTTCTCCTAATCTAGTTAAAAGCATTTTCATTTGTGATGTCGTGGAATTCTGCATTTCATCTGCTACTATCCAACAATTTTTGAACGTTCTCCCTCTCATATAACCTAATGGAGATATCTCAATTAATTTGTCTTCCATCATTGATGTTACTTCTTTTGGTGAAACGAAATTATACAAAATATCATATATAGGCCTTACCCATGGTGCCATTTTTTCTTCCAATGTTCCTGGTAAATAACCTAAATCCTCATCCACGGAAACCGATGGTCTAGTAAAAATGAGTTTTTCATATTGACCTAATAAAAAATTTTTTACACCCATCTCTGTAGCAAATAATGTTTTTCCAGTTCCTGCTGGTCCAGTGGCAACTACTATTTTTTTGGATTTGTTTTTGAGTAATTTTGTGTAAGTTTCTTGACTACCTGGTTTAGGTTTTGTAAATTTGTTCTCGAATTGTTGTTGTTCATGTGGTGATAAATATTGAATACATTCGTAATATTTGCGTTGTTTCGATGCGGATTGGTCTTTATCAAATTCAGCGTAAAAATCATTCATAATTGCTTTTTCAGATTGTTTTTTTGTTTTACGACTGCGTTTCTTAGGTTCTTCTTTGGATTCACCTAAAAAATCATTTGAATTGGTTTCCGCGCAATGTTTCATTTTTACATTATCTTCCTATTTTTATTTTTTGTGGGTTTTTTATTGTTTATTTTATTGTATATTTTTATAATAAAATACTTATTTATGTATTTTGTTTTTCGGCGTTTGGAAATAGTTTTTTGGCCAAGCCGGTGCGCACACAAAATAATCTATGGACAAAAATACCTAGAATAAAAACTACCACTAAAGTTATTAGAAATGGTAATTTGAAAATCCAAGTTATCAACCAAACTATTAAAATTGTAACTACTGTATCGAGTATAGCTATATCAAATATACGATATTTTCGTAATCCAACGTTTGGTTCTCCAAATAAATTTTTATATTTACAAAGTCCAGACATGATATAATATTATTGGTATATTTTATTTTTTGGAATATTTTACAATTATAAATAGGTTGGAAAATTGGGGTCAGTAGTATCAGTTCGTTCATATTTTAAAAATGGACTATATGTTATTACTTTCTCCTTTCTTGAATAGTTCTTACCAATATATACTTCCCATACAAATCTATTATCTGATATAACCGGTTCAGGTAACCATTTTTTAACATAGGACGACCGTATCCAAAAAAAATTATAGTAAGCAAAACCATTATGATTTGGAATCGCACAAACTATATCTATTTCTTTATCATTCTCAAAAGCTTCAATGGTATCTTTATAATTAGAAATTGTTTTACTAAACAATTTTCTCCTATCATCATCTTGATATGATGTCATTCCTTTTGAATGGAAATATAATATAATTGTATTGTCTTCTTGTTCAGAAGATATGTCATATACATTTTTTATACCTGCGTATTCGTATACATTTTCATAAAAATGATTTGCGATTTCAATTTTAGGATAGTCAGTTTTTAATAATTGTTTCAATTGCTCGATTTCCACGTCATCTGATATTACATTAAAATAAATATTTGCTGCCATTTCATATAAATCTAAATTTTTTAATGCGTCTAATTGTTCTTTTACAATACAATACCACCTGTTTGGTAGTAAATACGCAAAATATACTATTTTTATTGTGAGTTTTTCCATTTTATATTATTATATAATTTCTGTTTTATATTATTTATAAAATATTATATTAATGCTGCGTTTTTATAGTAAAAAAATAATATTTTGACAACACAAACCAATTATAAATATCATTTTAAAACAAGATAAAATCTACTCTATATATTATTTAGGCGATAATGACTGAACAAACGCAATTTGTTGAACCACTATTAAAACAAGACGATAGTCGCTTTGTAATGTTTCCTATACAACATGATGATGTATGGAAAATGTATAAGAAACAGGTTGATTGTTTTTGGGTAGCACAAGAGGTTGATTTATCAAAAGACTTGAACGACTGGGATAAGCTAACGAATGATGAGAGACATTTTATTTCGATGGTTTTGGCTTTTTTCGCAGCAAGTGATGGATTGGTTCTTGAAAATTTAGCATCTCGTTTCATGAATGATGTTCAAGCATCAGAAGCACGTGCTTTTTATGGTTTTCAAATTGCGATGGAAAATATCCATTCAGAAATGTATAGTTTATTAATCGATACATATATTAGAGATTCTCATGAAAAAAATAAACTATTTAATGCTCTAGAAAATTATCCTTGTATTTCAAAAAAAGCGGATTGGGCAAAAAAATGGATTGGTGATAAACGTAGTAGTTTTGCTACACGCTTAGTTGCGTTTGCATCTATAGAGGGGATATTCTTCAGTTCGGCTTTCAGTTCGATTTATTGGCTCAAGAAACGTGGAATTTTACCAGGATTGACATTCTCAAATGAGTTAATATCACGTGATGAAGCATTACATACCGAATTTGCCGTTTTACTATATTCCAAATTACAACGTAAATTACCTAAGAAAAAAATACATGATATTATAAAAGAAGCAGTTGAAATCGAAAAAGAATTTATTACGGAGGCCATTCCATGTCGTATGATAGGTATGAATGCTACATTGATGTCACAATATATTGAATTCGTTGCTGACCGTTTATCTTTACAGTTAGGTTATGATAAAATATATAATTCACAAAATCCATTCGATTTCATGGAATTAATTAGTATTGAATCTAAAGTTAATTTCTTTGAACGTACTAACTCAGAATACGCATTGGCAAATAAAACCGTTGATTCTGATATATTTGAGTTCAATGCTGATTTTTAGATATCAAAATATATAATATTTTTTGTTTTTTATAAAAAATATTATATCCATGATTACGCGCACGATTACGAGGACAATTACACGCAACGATTATATTTGTATTTTTTCATCTAAAATACTATAAACATCTCTATCGTGTGTAATAATAATAATACACTGTTTATATTTTTTGAATTCTTTTATCAAATTCAACACTTCGATTTTCAATGCTGGGTCCAAAGCATTTGTTGGTTCATCTAAAATCAATATTTTCGATGGATTTATTAAACCACCTATGATATTAATTACTTGTCTTTGACCTCCTGATAAGTTCTCGCCAAGAGAACCTGAACTTTTATTAAAAATATCTAGATTTTTGAATAAATCTCTTATTGTAGAATATCTCAATACTTCTTTCAAGTTCTCATTACAACTATCTATATTATTACAACCATACAGAATATTATCTATAATTTTCTTATCGAATAATTTCGATGTTTGATTCACGTAAGTTATATTTTCTCTAATATAATTCGCATCTATATACTCAATGTTCTCGCCATCTATATAAATATTTCCACTTTGTAACTTATATAACTTCAATAATAATTTCACTATCGTCGATTTACCATTTCCAGATAATCCAGTCAATCCTATTATTTTATCATTCGTGTCTATTGATAAATTCAGATTTTCGAATGTTGGTTTATCATTCGACTCGTATTTAAATGATATATTTTCAAAACGTATTTTTTTGAATTGTAAATCGATATGTTTGTATTTTTTCGTTTCTTTCAAAATATCAATACCCATAGAATTAAAATGTTTCAATACCGCTTCTGAACGTCCAAAGAATTCAATAAAATCCGGTATTTGTTGTATTACTGTCATCATCTTTTCCCTATATAACAAAATTATCGTGAAAAATGTAACAAATACTTTCAAATCCAATCTATTTTCGAAAAATAAATAAATAATAAAACCTAGACATACAAAAATCGTAATAAACATGATAATCGTCATCATGATTCCATGGAAATTTGTATTTGAATAAAATGAGAAGGCCTTATCTATACTTATATTTGTTTTTTCAGCATAATTTTCTATTTCTGAATTCACTTGTCCTCTAAAAATAATTTTATCAATATTATTTAAGATTTCTATCAAATATGACTCATTATCACCTACATGTTTTTCATAGTCATTATTAGTCTCGAGCATTGAATTCCAATTGTATAACAAATACAATAAAAATATGATATTACCCAAAACAAATATTCCGCCAAATACAATATTTTTATAAAGGAAATAGATAGATACTATTAATAAAAATGTTATATTCGGTAATATATACGTAATCATATCATTAAAAGCCATAAAACTTACTGATGATATTCGATTGATTGGTGAATTTAGTTTGGTAAAGTTTATTTCGCTAAAATTTTCATTATTTACTAATAGTATAGTTTTGACTAATTCGTTTCGTATCCATTGTCTTAATTTTGTTAATATTTTATTTTGAAAATATTTATAATAACTATAACATATGATTATTAAGATACACACAAAAATGAAATATTTGAAATAAGTTGTTACTTCTACCTTATTTTTGTTGTTTATTGAATTGATGATACTAGCACTTATATGAGAAATTCCATTTGTTTGTATTATATTCAAAATAAATGTAGTTACTATCATTAATGATGTATTTATTTTTTCTTCATTGAAAAATTTCAATAGTAATTGATATACTATGTTCATTCCACTAAAATATACATATATATTTTTTTACAGTTGGTTGTTATTCACAAAAATAATATTTTGTATTTTTGTTAATAGAATTCTAATTTTTCTACTCATTAGATAAATTTTCTACATTCAACTTTTCGTTATAGATTGATAATGTTCTAGCGCTAGCATCGTTTGCCTCAACATATTTGGGCATCCAGAAATATGGAACAAGATGTCCTAGACCTGGATAGAATTTCTCGAATATTTTTCTATAAAAAAATTGTTCTGCTGTTTTTGGACGCAAATGATTCCCTACGCTAGACATCGCATTGGTTTTTATACACATATCATCAATATCTATTTTATATGAATTTTCATTATTGGCAGTTATAATATCTTCTTTTTCCTCGTCTGAAATTGATTCCACAATATCATTTATTATTTGATTGGTAGTATATTGTTGTATAATTTCATATAACGAACGTGTTTGGTTGGATACTCCATCACTGAACGCTTCTTTACGTCTCCATAACACCTCTTTGGGTAATAATGGTTTTGAATATAAATTAGTATAATATTCTTCTGAATATGCTTTTCTTAGTAAATATTTTTCAATATTATCTTTGTTTGTTGAATATCTTATGTCTAATGGTATAGACATATAATATTGTACCCAAGACCTATCTAAAAATGGCGTTCTTGGTTCTAATCCATGAGATGAAATACATTTATCTGAACGCAAAACATCATAAGCATGAATATCTTTTAATAATCTACGACATTCTTTATCAAATTCAATACAATCTGGTGCGTAGTTCATATATAAATATCCTCCTAATAACTCATCTGAACCATCTCCATTGAATATAACTTTTGCGTCACTATTTTCGGATATATATTTACCTAATAACCAATTTCCTATACTAGCACGAACAGTAGTTGTATCATAACTTTCTATATCATGAATTACATGTGGTATTACGTCCAAAAAATCTTTTTCTGTTAAAACCAATTCTGTATGTTTTGTTCCCAAATAATCTGCTACCATACGTGCGTATTTCAAATCTTCAGAACCGTCTAACCCTATACTATAGGTTTCTATCGTAGGTAAATCGTATTTTACATGATATTCATTTACTAATGCTGCTATCAAACTACTATCTAACCCACCTGATAATAAACATGCTATCGGTCGCTCAGTTGTTGAACAACGTTTCTCAACAGCATTGAATAAATAATGTTGTATATTTCTATATATAGTAGTATAGTCTAATGAAATATTTTCTAATTGTACATAATTTTCAACAGGCATTTTACTGAATCCTATTTTATGATATACTATACTTTCTTGGTCTAATTCCCATGCTGCTGATACACGATATTTTAATTCATATACGCTATATGTTCCTGGTTTGAAGTGTTCTACCGTATACATATTTTCTTCCAATTCAAATGGTCTATCATTCATAATCAATTCTAATTGTTTTTCAAATAAATTTCCTTTTGATTCTTTTTTTTCTTGAATATTTTTATTCATTTTGTTTTTAAATTCAGATAACATCTTTGCTTCGCTAGCAAAACCGAAAATATTACTTTCCGCTGGTTCAAAACTATTCAAAAAATTCGATTTACCCTTTTTTTTAATATAAAAGGTCGATTGATTATTCGTCTTTTTTAATAAATATAGTGGCCTAACCCCATATGGGTCTCTTGCTACAATTACTTTTGAATCCATATTTGTTAATCTATAATCAATTAATACAAAAGCAAATACTCCATCTAGTATTTGTAATGTTTGTTCAATACCATACCTTTTATATAAATGGATAATTACTTCACAATCTGATTCAGTATGTGGTGTTACTCCCATCATTTTGTATAATTCTTTATAATTATAAATTTCACCATTACAAATTAAACCGATTTCTTCTATTATTAATGGTTGATTTGATTCGCTATTTAATCCATTAATTGCTAACCGATGAAACCCAAATTGCGCTTTTATCATTAAATTTTCTAATTTAGAAAACTCTGGGCCTCGGCGCTCACCTTTTCTAAATTGTTCTATTATAAAGTTTTTATCAAATTCAGTTTCATTATTTAATAGTGCAAAAATGCCACACATTTTTATAGATTCTAATTATAATTCGAATAATATCTTTAAACTCTTTTTGAATAACGATTTTTGTTTTATAAAAATAATATTCGAAATAATATTAAAAAAGATGTAAAAATGTATCACTATAAATATATCATAAATGTCAAATTTCATTGATAATATACCCAACAAAAAGAGAAATAATTTTATTCCGATTGCCGATTTCGATAAATTTCGTGATATCAATAAAATGATTGAAGGTTTCCAATTAATCGATAATGAAGATTTAGAATATTCTTCTTATAACACCCGTCCTTCATATAAAAAAGAAAAAAAAAATAAAAA
>Ga0209400_1001050_pt1 | contig 23506 bp, 17 predicted proteins | sample M_130807_EF_Meta_FD_187313 | JGI IMG/M metagenome (GOLD analysis project Ga0209400, IMG submission 187313) | Freshwater microbial communities from Lake Montjoie, Canada to study carbon cycling - M_130807_EF_MetaG (SPAdes) (version 2) | ecosystem: Environmental > Aquatic > Freshwater > Lake... | reverse complement strand
TTTTTTTTTTTTTTTTTTTTTTTTGTTCTTCTTCTTCCTTCATTGCTTTCATATGTTCTTCATAACGCAACCTCGCTTTTTTTATTTCTTCTTCTAATTTTACTTTTTCTAATAACATAGCCTCTCTTTGTTCTTGGCGATATTTTTCTACATCCGTTTCCTTCGAAACCGATGTATCCCTACTCTCATTTTTACGAACATATATAAAACTTCTTCTTTTACCTTCGCTAAAATTATAACGATTTTCATCTGCTTTTGTTGGTTTGTCGTGTAATTCACAATCGTTATCCCATAGATAAAAGTCTCTGTCTTGTAGTATATTCCAATCGTGTCGCATAAGAACGCACGGAAAGTTTCTTTCATTCTTAACAGGTTCTCCATTAAATACAAACTTCTTTTTTTTACAAGTCATTCCTACGATAGCGTGATTTAAATCCGTATCGTTCGCATTTCCTAAATATACTGAATCTAAAATATAGCCGACGCCATTATATGTTATTTCTTCTTTCATAGAAGTTAATTCTCTAATCACCTTGTCGTCATAAATTTTATTATTTTCGAATTGAATTAAAAAACCTTCTATTGTAATAATTAATATTGTAGGTGCATGTTTATCGTCTTTATATACATCAACATCTTTGTTAATACTTGAATAATAAAGTTCTTGTCTTTCTGGTATATAATCAAACATTTTACAATCAACACCGAATAAGTTATATAGTTTATATATATAAGAATCCATATAGTATGGTTCGTTATCGTCGGGATTATATGGAAACTCTTTATTATTCATTTCACGCAACTGTTTTAATATTTCTACAAACGTATTCTCATTAAATGTTTTGTATTCATCACTATTAGCAGGTTCGTCGCCGACAATTAAGTAATTCCCATACAATAGTTTTCTAAACAATGAAAATACTGTTCTTTCCACCCCTGCCTTACTTCGTATATCCCACGTTTTCGAACTCTCCATTATTACTCTGCGACTACGCTGACTGTAAAACATAATCACTATAATCGCCAAAAACCAGCATATATATTTATATTTCTGTATAGGTCTTAAAATATGCGAACAGATACCTAATTTAGGTTGCTTAGGCGACTTAGGCAACTTAGGCGGCATATCTATATTATATCTATATTATATTATCCTTTTTTCAATATTTATCTGCGAAATAAGACGGCGTCTGCTTCTTATATATCGTCGCCTTAAATGTCTTACCCTTATACATCTCTATATACAAAGTGTTTCCGTCGTATATTTCATTACACCCAATGTCATCGTCGCATTTCATATTATCGTGGCTAATCGGTAATCGCAACATCGTGTTTTTATCCGTTGTCGTATAGTAATTCCATCTATCTCTGTGATTACTTGCTCGTTTGCTAAACAATGGCAAGATAATCGGCTCAGTATCGTCATTCGATGTTAAAATACCCACTTGTTGATACTCACGACTGTTGTCATACGTTGGCAGTTCCTTTGGATATACTGGAATGGCACTTTCTGCTTTCGGACACGACGACTGGCAAGGCGGACATTGAGGACATAAAGATGCCTTGACATTCTTCTCAACCACCACGCCTTCTTTTTTATTGCTATACGCATAATATAACAAGGTGCTAACAATCAATAACGATACTGTCAAGATAACGATAATAAAATACAAGATAGACGTAGCGGACACAGTCGTAGCCGACGCAGCCGACATATTCTTCGAAGCCATCTTTGCTACCCTACCTTCGACCTTTCCTTATATACTAATATTATTTATTTTTATTGACGACGCCAAAGGACAAACCGTAGGTTATATAATCGTGTATTCCGAAAAATCGTGGGTTTCCTGTGATGATGTTGATATGATAAAACCATTTAAAGGGAATTATCAATATCTTATTCTTATCTAAGAGGATTGTAGTAAGTTCTTGGGTTTCGTCGGGGACGGGGACGTTATTCGTGTGCTTTGTAAGGGGGTTTCCTAATGTTATCTCGGTTGTTGCGTCTCCTTGGGCGTAGATAAGAAGATACTTGTGATGATTTCTGTTCCATCCCAAAATGTTCGGGATAAGCATATCATAGTCGATTATATTATAGTTGAACCAATTCATCAGGATTTCCTCGATATTCGTGATGTTATCTTGGATTATGATGGGTTGCTTTTTATAGAGCAGATTAAACTCAAAATGCGTCGCTTCTACTTGGTAGATGATTAGTTCGTCATAGAATATGTAATACAGGGACGCATAGAGAACGAGCAAGAAAATGAAAGCGTAGATGTAGCCATACATCATAGAGTTATTTTGTTATTATTTATTATTATTACGAATATAATAAAAAGCCGAATATTATCACGTAATTATTATTATTATATTATTATAAGAGTAATATAAATTATTAGATGGATAATCTCAATAATTTTACATATTATATATTGACTATTATAGCAATAATCTTGGCAATACCATTGCTCCCCTATCTTTTCTCAATATATTCCAAGAAGGGTGGAGGAAGCGGTAGCGACGGCGGCGACGAAAGCGGTGAGAATAACGAGCATTTAATAGATGCTTACGGAACACATAGCACAACTCTCGAACATTTTAATACGTTTGATGAAATCTACTTGTTTTGTACCTATATTCTATTTCGAAGAGTGAAGATATGTGGTGATAATGTAAATGTAGAGGATATGAAATATTATAATAAGCATCTAACCGAAGTCTCGAATACCTTGTATTTATTAAATATAAATCTTAAAAGCACGATTGAGAGGATTGAAGACTTGAAAAAGGAGGCTTTGAAGGGAATTATCGAGAACAGGATGAAACGAGAAGAACGAGAGCATACAGAGCGTATCGAGAATATGAAGGAATACAATGCGAATGCGAGACATTCGAGTGATAATTTTAGAAAATGGTTTATAATATTCATTGATAACTTTAAATCCTTCGTTGTAGCGTTTTTTGAAGCAGTCGCATTCGTCACAAGGATGATTGTAGAGATTGTTCGGCTCATCGTCCCCGCCATTGCGGCGTTGCTAAGAAACCCCGTGTTTGTGGGATTTATAATATTGGTATGGCTGATATATTTCATCTTGGGGCTTATAAAGGATGCTTATAAAAAGAAAGAACCTGCGAATGCGGTCGCAAACAAGGACGCAGAGAAGGACGATAAAGACGGCGAAGGTTCAAACTCGTTTTATTCTATCTTCAAGGATATTATAGATACTTTTAACTATTTTAAAAATATGTTAAACAACTTCAAGATGTCTTCTGCGGGACTTTTTGGAGTTCAACAGGGCGACGAAGCAGGGCTAACAGACAGGGAAGAGATAAAAGGCAAATCGTATGACAACTTGTCTTTTATATTGCTGTCTGACGTATTCGCTACAAGACAGGAGGTGATGAATTACTTTGGCGTAGATGTTCCAATCGATAGCGATAAATACTACAATATCCTGCTACCAGAAGAGAGGTTCAAAAACAATAAAGATATGTCCTTTATTAACAACGGGAAATGGAAAGTCGTCAATCGTGTTGAGAATAACAAGGAAAAAGTATGGCGTATCGATTGTAATCGCTTGGATACAGTCGGCAATAATGTGCCTGTTTATGTTAGCGGCAGCGGCGGCGGCGATAAATGTAGCATCAATCAAAAAGGAATAGACAATTACCATACAAGTTTGATACCTAAAAAAGAAAGGGTGAAAATCTCGACCGAAGACATACGATAAGCGTAATCGCCGTATATTTATTATCTAATATATTTTTAAAGGTATAATTGCGATTGCGATGAGTATATGCGAAGGAATATCAAAGAACAACTATATATGTAAGGACGAAAAAAACAAATATACGATTAATACCACAAGCACGAACCCTGTTTTTCAAAATATAAATCCAGAAAATATTCAAATAAACGAAGCGAAAACCGAGTTCGGATTAACGCCCAAGACGGCGAACCACTATTTTTTAGCAGAAGAAACGGCGCATTGTAGCGAAAAATGGCAACATTGGTTCTGTATCCCGAACTATCATAACCGCAATAAAATCATCAAAGTCCCCGACACCGATATGATGTCCGTTGGCAAATGCTATACTTACTGTAATGATGACGGTAGCGGTAGCGTTGCGACTGTGCCTTCGCAAAATAATGTTGCCAAATGCTCTATATACAATAACGAGAATAGCGAAGCGGACATACTCTTTAACCCCCTCGCTATTATTGCGATGTTTGGGACGAACTTTTATAATCGCACGACCGACCCAGTAATACCCAACTATAATAATATTCGGGATACTGTGGGTATCCGTGGCTCATATTTAAATGATTTATACCGTGTAAATAATAGCAACGATTTTATAACCCTCGAACAACAGAGGCATATTCTTGCCAACACAGCGATTACGAAAGAAAACTACGGGAAGCAACAGAAACTGATATTGCGTATCATCAACGTTTTTATCACGAGGGGGATGGACGACGACCCGATGCGTATGAGTAGGGAGATTAGGCATATCAAAAAGGACATCGAGAAGGCGTCCGAAATGTTTATTCAAAAATACATAAAGGACATTAAATATACCAAGAATAAGCAAGATAGATTATTGATAAAAATAAGAGATTATCAGTTCAATACGGATATATTAGAGAGCGTCTTTGGCAAAGACAAGAACGCCAAGGATAAATTGAAAAACGCAATATCCTACGCCAATATCATTATGAACTTCGTATGTAAAGACGGGGCTGCGAGTATTGACAAGCGGATACGCCAGTTATTCAAGTTTAACAATGTTGCTGCGTCTCTCGTCGGGAAGGACGAAGAAAACTTGATTAAAATATTTAAGGCGGCTTGTTATAGTTGCTTCTCGATTAATCACGAACGTTTTGAAACCTACGTTCGAACAAGCGTCGGAAGAGATGGAGACAAGGTATTCTACAACGAAGAGACGAAGGCAATTCTATATGACAGTGGTGGGGCGGGAGCGGCTGCGACAGGGACATTTCTTCATAAATGTAATATTTCGGATAACGACATCGGCGTGGTATCTTCGGAGACAAAATACAAGTTGCCTTATTATAATAATATAACTTTCTACGACCACCAGATATTATCCGAATATAGCGATAATGAGAAGTCGTTTGTCTATATTCTTACGATATTCGGGCTATTTTTAGGATTTATTGCGGGACTTTGTCTAATCTACGCAATCCTGCTCTACATATCGCCACCGAAAGGCATCGCCTTATCGTGGATAAACAGTTATCTAAATTATTGTTCGCTGTTTTATAGTTTTATAACAATCACCGTCATCAACGTCTTCTGTCCTTTATACTATTATTTGCTATGTAGATATAGCAAGTCGAATTACACGGTCGTTAGCCTATTTTTCAAAATCATCAATGTCGTCATCATCTTCTCTGTGCTATCGTATGCGGTAAATACGTTGTTTAATTTGTTAAATATCAACTATTGCCTGTTATCCAACGAGAATAACGGGGAAGACTGTGATAATAGCCAATATATATATTGGTATATGGTTCAGTTGTATTTGATTGCGATTTATGTATATAGTATGTATTTGATGCGATACGGGCGAACAGACGTCGAATATGATATTATCGCTAATCCCGATGTAACGCCCGAACACTCAGAAAAGTATAGGCATCTCTTATTAGTAGAAAACTATTTAACCTATATCGTATCGATGTTTAGCATATATAAAAAAAATGAACTTGCTATGGCTGTCGAGGCGAATAAAAAGGACTTAGAGGCGAATGCGGCGACTGCTGCGACAGGAGTAACGTATGGTACTGATAATCCATTTGGCACTGGAAGTGGCTCTCCCTTTATTAACATTGGCACTGACACTCCCCAAGGGATATTTGGCACTGACACTCCTACATTTAATCCCTTAGCCGCATTAAATCCAACACAAGCGTTCGCACAAGCAAAAGCATCAGCCATACCAACCGTACCACAAGTTAGCCCTGTCAGTTTTTTACAAGGCGTCCCTTCGAAACTCCTTTAAGTAGCGTAAGTTCCTTTAAGTAGCAAGTGATTATATAAGAAATAGATTTAAAGGAAAGAACATTAAGGATTACTAAATGGACGATAGTAATATATATTCGCTAAATATTAAAACAATACAGGCATCGACCTTTAAACAAGTGATAGATGCCTTGAAGGAAATCCTTATGGATGTCAATTTAGAGATAGACGAGACGGGTATCAAGATTGTCGCAATGGATAACACGCATATTGTTTTGATACATCTCAAACTCGAAGCAGACAAGTTCGAGATATACGAGTGCGAGAAGAAGATTTATGTCGGTATCAATATGCTAAGGCTACACGCTCTGATTAAGACGATTACGAACAATGACATTTTATCCTTGTATATCTTGAAAGATGACCCGAACCATCTGGGTATCACGATAGACAACAATGAGAAGAACTACAAGACGAATTATAAACTGTCGGTGCTTGATATTGATGTGCTAAATATCCAGATACCGCCTGTGGATTTTCACACGATTATCAATATGCCTTCTTCGTATCTTCAAAAGATTATTCGAGACATGCACAATTTAGCGGAGTTCATTGAGTTCCGCAACATCAACGACAAGTTGATTTTGAGTTGTAAGGGGGACTTTTGCTATCAAGAGACGATATTGGGTGCGGAGAAATCACAATCCATCACCATAAAAAAGAATAGCGGCGAAGAAGACCAAGAAATCATTCAAGGGATATTCAGTCTTAAATATCTGTCTATCTTTACAAAATGCACCAACCTCTCGAATACCGTCGAGATATATCTTAAAAACAATTACCCCATCATCTTACGATATACGATAGCGTCCTTGGGCGAAATCAAGTTATGCCTCTCGCAACAGGATATTAGTTAGCGAAAGTTAGACGAAGTTAGACGAAGTTAGACGAAGTTAGACGAAGTTAGACGAAGTTAGACGAAGTTAGACGAAGTTAGACGAAGTTAAACCTAATGTATCCCACATATCTATTTTTTATATTTTACATAAATCATTGTAGAAAACTCGCAGTATCAAATAGAATGACAGAGCATTTGCTATCCAGCACCACATCGACCCCCACGTATGCGTTTCCTTATATAGGATTATGGATACAATAAGGATGCTCGTGATGAATAGAAATGTCGGATACATTTCATCGATTATCCAACGCACCGCAAGGAAGGCATACAATATCACGATTGCGTATATATTGAGTTTGAACCAGTTCCACGATAGATGCCCGTTTTTACTTGGCGTCGATGAAAACTCAATGGTATTAAATGGTATCACGACGGTGTATAGGATAGCGATAAATACAAAGTATGCCACTAATAAATAAGGTATCCAGTCAGGACGTTTTTCTATTTTTAGGATATTGAGAATAGGCTGACATAGCACGACGAATAATGCGATTTGTGAAAGCAATCTGTTCGAAAATGTTTTCGTCCAAATGAAATACTCTATCAGTTGCATGATGACGAAGGACTGATAGAATATAAGACCGAGCAAGTTCGTGACGCCGTTCGAATACGCAAACAAGGACGCAAATGTGCTGAATAGATACGTATTCAAGGATACGGATGCGTTCCAACACATAACGTTTCTATTTCTATATAAGGACGCTATAATATTCTATTCTTCGCCAAGAAATCTAATAAGGATATTAGATAGAGTAAAAGAAGTTATGGTATTGATATTGGCATCATCGATGCCGTCGCAACGGACGCCTTTATTTTAGGATGCAAAATATACTTAAAGTATATATCTTGTATTTTGCTTAGCGTATTCTTCAATACGCAAAGTATCTTATTCATACACTGAATGTAATTCGATGAGAATATGATGTAATCGTCATATAACATATAGTTTATGTATTTATTAATTTCGTTGAAAATACTTTGAAATCGGTTCATTATAAATAAAATTATATTACATTTCTTTAAGTAATAGGCGAAGGCTCGGGCGTCTAAAAGTCGGCATCCAAAGAAAACTTGCGTATATCTGTGTGTTCCTGCTTACTTCCGACGTTCGCCTTGCTATACTGTGAAACACGGCTTTCAAAGAAGTTCGTTTTTGACTCTATGGATATCCTCTCCATAAACGGAAAGGGATTGTTCGAGTTCCATATTTTGTCATAGTTTAATTGGGTTAAAAGCCTGTCCGCTACAAACTCAATGTAAATAGACATCAGGTTCGCATTCATACCAAGCATCGAACAAGGGATACTTTCGATGATAAAGTTCTTCTCGACTTCCACCGCTTCCTTCACAATTTTATGAACGACCTCCTGAGGGAGACGATTGACAATCTTAGAGTATAGTAGCACCGCAAACTCGACGTGCATTCCTTCGTCTCTGCTGATTAACTCGTTCGAAAACGACAAGCCTTGCATCACGCCTCTTTCTTTTAACCAAAAGATACTACAAAACGCACCGCTGAAAAATACGCCTTCGACTAATGCGAACGCAAGTAGTCGCTGAGAGAATGGAGCGTTTTCGTCGTTAATCCACTTGAAGCACCACTCCGCCTTCTTTTTGATACAAGGCATATAATTAATTGCGTCGAGAGCCTCGTGCTTCTCTTGGGGTTCTTTAAAGTATGTATCGATAAGTAGCGAATACGTCTCTGAGTGAATGTTCTCTATCGACATCTGGAACGCATAAAAGAACTTCGCTTCGAGAACCTGAACGTCGTTTAAGAACCGTTCGCCCAAGTTGATATTCACGATGGTATCGCTGGAACTAAAAAACGCCAAGATTTGCTTGATGAAAAACTGCTCGTTCTTATTTAAATTATTGAAGTCGGTTAAATCTTTGCTTAAATCCAATTCTTCGGGCGTCCAGAAGCAACTCAGTGCCTTCTTATACATCTCCCACATATCATAATGCTCTATCGGAAAAATAGTTAGACGTTCGCTCGGTTCGAGAAGAGGTTCGAAAGGCTCATTATTTTTAGACATTATATTATAATAACAATATATATTTATATACAAATCAATAAATCAAAAAAAGTATTTGTATAGTATAGGAAAGAAATAAAAAGAAAGATGCCTTCGGCTTCGTCTGCGTCGTCTGCTTCGGCTGCTTCGTCGTCAGGTGAGAAATCCATAACGGTTCTTATTAAGAAGGCGATGGCGAAGATGCCTTTATCCCTTAATACCAAGAAAGGTATCGACGAATACTATAAGAATGCGATGGAGGACGTTCATTACAAGATGAAGGCTATTGAGAAGGCTAAGAAGGACGCTGCTGCAGCCGAGAAGGCTGCCGAAAAAGCAAGGATGGTTGCCGAGAAGGCGGCTGAAAAGGCTGCTGAGAAAGCGAGAAAGGCAGAAGAAAAGGCTGCTAAGGCTGTCAAGGGTTCAAAGTCGGAACGCAAACTCTTCTTTGATAAAATGCGTCCGAGGGTTAAGGAAATGTTCCCTAACCTAAGCACCGCACAAGCCACAAAAAAGATTGCCGACCTTTGGGACAGGGAGCAAGGCAAAGACATTTACCATATATAGGTTCAAAACGTATGTTGTTACGCCAAGAATAGAAAAAGATTTTATAAAAGAAATAAAAAGAAAATCTAATATATTTTATGATAAGCAGAATATGCCTTTGATACCTGAAACCTGCGGATTAACATATTAAAGCATCTATATCACCTTCTTTCTCTTCAACTTCGTTAGCAGTTCTTTCTTCTTATAAACAACCCGTATGTCTTTAACAACTCTCGAAAGTTTGATTTGATTGTCTTTACACAGTTCCCTGATGTCTTTCATCGTCATAGTAGTATTGTTATGATACCGTCCGCCACCACTAATCCCGTTTGATTTTTCTATATCTGATAATTTATCTTCAATCTTTTTCAATAAGGTTTCATTTTCTTCATCTAATATTACAGACCTCTGCTTTTCAATTAGAGTTGAGAAATCTCCATATAATCCATCGTATTCCTCTTTGGTGATTAACTCCTTTATTTTTTTATAACGTATATTGATTTCTTTTAATCTATTTGCGAATGCCAACAAGCCTTCATTTTTCCCATCCATTATACAAAGGTTTTGAAATATAACCAATCACATTTGGGATGCTCGGTCTTGCTTGTTTTTTACTTGGCATCCTTCTCTATACCTTATATACTTATATCATATATAATATACAAAAAATAAATAACATCATCCCCTCCCCTCATTATGACGAGCATAATACGCAGGTATCAGCATTCTCGTCGGCGCATCTTCTCTTTTTCTTAGCGAACTCAGGGTCAATCGTAAATTGCTGTGTCTTCGCTTTCGGTCTTGTGCGTAGATAATAAGAACCCGTTTTCAATCCCTTCGAATGTCCGTAGAAGTGCATCGACGACAGTTTTTGAAAGTCAGGCTCTTCCATAAATATATTGAGGCTCTGCGTCTGGCAAATGTATTGCCCTCTATCCGCCGACATATCAATGATGTTGCGTTGCTTTATCTCCCACGCCGTCTTATAAATCGCCTTTGTTTCATCATCAATCTCTGGGATATTCTGGACGCTGCCTTCGTGTAATATAATCGTGTCTTTCAATTCCTTGCTCCATAGCCCCTTGCGAATTAAGTCATTAATCAGGTATTTATTAATCACAATAAACTCTCCGCTCAATGTCTTGCGTTGAAAAATGTTATTCGTGAATGGCTCAAAACTCTCATTAAATCCCATAATTTGCGAAGTAGATGCCGTAGGCATTGGCGACAGCAGAAGGCTATTGCGAACGCCATACTCCTTCACGTCGGCACGAAGTTTATCCCAGTCATATCTCGCATTCGCATTCGCCTCGGCATTAGCATTCCATAAATCAAACTGAAACAAGCCTTGCGACATCGGGCTACCTTCGAACGAACTGTATGCGCCGATATACTTCGGGTTGGCAATATCCGTCTCAAACTCATTCACGTAATCCTTGATATCGACGTCGAGTATCTTGTGGTTCATATTTTTAATATCATTGATTATTTGATACCGTTTCTTCGCCAACTCCATCGACGCCTCTACCGCAGCGTGATAAATCGTCTCAAAGATATCCTTATTCAATTGCTTCGCCTCATCGCTTTCAAAAGGATACCGCATCTGGATAAATACGTCCGCCAACCCTTGGACGCCGATGCCAATGGGGCGATGCTTCAAGTTCGAACGCCGTGCCTTTTCAACGGGATAAAAGTTCTTGTCAATCACCTTGTTTAGGTTCTTCGTGATAACCTTTGTAATCTCGTGTAATTTCTCGAAATCGAATACGGGATTTCCGCCACTACCGCCGTCAAACGACAGATACGACGGAAGGCAGATAGACGCCAAGTTGCACACACCCGTCTCTTCGGGCGACGAGTAAATCAACACCTCCGCGCACAGATTGCTCGACTTAATCGTTCCCAAGTTCTTCTGGTTGCTCTTCTTATTCGCTGCGTCCTTGTAGAGGATATAAGGGACGCCTTGCTCTATCTGTGCCTCCAAAATCTTAAACCACAAGTCCTGTGCGTTTATCTGCTTTGTGTATTTGCCTTCGCTCTCATATTTCTCATATAATTTCTTAAAGTCGTCTCCATATACATCGCTAAGCCCTTGGCATTTGTCGGGACACATAAGCGACCATTTGCCCTCCGCCTTCACCCGCTCCATAAAGAGGTCGGATATCCACAATGCTAAAAACAAATCACGACATCTGTCTTCTTCACTCCCGTGGTTCTTTTTGAGTTCCAAGAAACTCTCGATATCCGTATGCCACGTTTCAAGATATACCGCAATACTGCCAAGCCTCTTCCCCGCTTGGTCTATATATCTCGCAGTATTATTAAAAACACGTAGCATCGGTATGATACCGTTCGACGTTCCATTCGTCCCACGGATATGGCTACCGTTCCCTCGTATTTGATGGATATGTAGCCCAATCCCACCCGCATACTTTGAGATTAAAGCAACCTCCTTTAAAGAGTCAAAAATACCCGCAACGCTATCCTCATTCACGCTACACAAAAAACAACTACTCAACTGCGGACGATTTGTCCCCGCATTAAAAAGCGTAGGCGTAGCGTGTGTGAAATACTTTCTGCTTAACAAATCGTATGTTTGTAGAACCTCCTTGATATCGTGTCCGTGTATTCCAATCGCAACACGCATCCACATATGCTGAGGACGCTCAATAATCTTCTTATTGATACGCAACAGATACGCACGTTCGAGCGTCTTAAATCCAAAATAATCAAAGAGATAATCCCTCTGATAATCAATACACGTGTTGAGTTTCTCCTTGTTCTTCTGAACCACGTTATATAACTCCTCCGACACCAATGGAATAGGGTTATTATGATTATCCACGTTGTTATAGAGCGTCTGTATGGTTTCGCTAAACGACGGCGAAGTATTCTTATGATGATTAGAAACGATAATACGTGATGCCAGAATACTATAATCGGGATGCTCTATCGACATACTGCTACATAAGTAAGCCGCCAACTCGTCCAACTCGTGCGTCTTCACGCCATCGTAAATACGAGAACATACCTTCTGCGCTATCTCTGAAACGTCAATGGTTAATCCAGAAGACAGGTTTTTCAACCGATTTAAAACCTTGTCGAAACTAACATCCTCCATTTCACTATTACGCTTAATAACACGCATTTTTATTTTTTGTATCCTTGGTTATATCTATATATATCTTTTGTTTTTATATAGGCTTTGCCACCTTCTCAGGCTTCTCAGTATCTTCATTTTCATTGCCATTTAAGTCAGCGAACTCAGTGAAGTCAGCGAAGCGGCTTCGAAGACGTTCCAGATGTGTAAATCTCAAATGTGTCTTTGAACGAGATACTAAATGCCACAATTCGGCTTCGCCAGTTGCCTTCAATATCTTTAATGCCTCAGGACAAACATTATATTTCGATAATGCCGCTTCATACTGAACCTCATCTTCTATCGCATCCCATTTTGCCAAACTTGCTTTGTCAAGCCTTATCATTTTTCTATTCGCACGTGCTACACGAGCATCCCCTTTCCCTATCTCATCTCCACTTTCTAATGTGAATAAATATGCTTTCTTAGAACATACAAGCCCTATCCTTTGAGATTGATACACGTGTTCTATCGTGTTATAAGTATAACCTTTGTATGTGAAAGGACAGAAATGAAAGTTTGAAAGCACCTTCCTCCAATCCTTTATCTTTGTTAATTCTTCATACGCATTTTCATCTTTCGCAAACTCATGCACCCCTTTCCCTGCGACGGCATCCTTTGACCTCGAATGGAAATATAGTTTATCACTCGCAGACATTTTGATATGTTGCATTATATAACTGACATACATATATCAATTTTCTAAAAAATAAAGGGTTAATTTCATAATTTAATTTCATTTTAATCTTCGATGTCCGCTTCGCCGCTTTCGCTGCCTTCGCCACTTTCGCTACCCTCGTTGCCGCCATAATTATAATCGCATATTAACTTGCGTCCAATCGAAGAGGATATCCAGCATTCTATCTTGATTTTTCCAGTATGCTCCTTGGTATGGCATTCTTTACATATCGCCACCAAGTTATGCTTTGCGTTCTTATGAAATGCGTTCTTATATAAAGGGTTGTTGATAAACCCATCTTTGTCTGCGGACTGTTGATAGACGATGTGATGCGTCTCTTCCGCCTTGTTTTTATTACAGATATTACAAGTGTCTATAATTATCTTTGAGTTATATCTTGAACTCTTTGTATTTACTATCGTGCTATTCATACCCTCCACTTCCTTTCGATTTAACTCGGCGTTTTTCATAAAATCGCTTGGCATATCCAGAGTTCGACATACATCGATGCCATAATTCGTGCTACCTTGTCCGTCCTGAATTACCCTGTCATAGATAATCGTATTCTGTTCGTCGAATGTGATACGAATATGCTTCACGAATAACTTGGATTTTTTAATGTTGCTTTGAATACTCGACAGTTTCGTCAGTTCGTGTAGATGCGACGCAAAGATAAAAGAAGCCCCCTTCGTGATTAGCGTATCAATGCCACTCGCCACAATCGATAACGCAGATACTGATTCCGTCCCGCAACATATTTCATCGCCAATCACGAGGCTGTATTTATTACATCGCCTGAGAATATTTCGCAACTCTGTCATCTCCACCGTAAAACTCGACATTCCTTTATAAATATTATCCAATCCCGATATTCTCGTGAATATGCTGTGATACGGGTAATACGTGAAAGACGACGCAGACACAAACATCCCCGCCTGTGCCATAATAATATTCAAGCCAACCGCTTTCATAAACGACGATTTGCCCGACGCATTTATGCCATAAAGCAAAATACCGTTTTGATGTAGCGAAATATTATTACCGACATATTGAAAGTCGTCTTGTATCCTCTCAATGATTGGATGCCTAAGATGCGTCGCTTCGATGAAAGACGACTTGCCAGATGTCGCTTCGCAATCGATAATCGGACGTGTATAACAGTAATCGAAAGCATTCTTCGCCGAGTTTGCGGCGATATCCACACGAACCAGATATTTCACAATCGCATCATAGGTATCCGCAACATTCGCAGCATTCGTACCTGCTACGCTATCGATGAACCCGATTACAAACTCCTTGTAATGACTTAGCACCAACTGTGATATTTGCTGACTATACTCGGCAATCGTGTTGCTTTCCTTTGTAATCGTGGCGTTCGTGAGTTTATACGTGGTCGATGAAGACGACAACGGCTTCTTCTCAAAGGTATTCATCAAATCCCTTTTATTCTTCAAAGCGTTCTCATACCGTTTCTTGGTAATCGTCAAATAATACCCATCTCGGTTATTGTTTTCAACCTTACACATCGTGCTATCGTTATCTCCGCCTATCTGCGTTATATTCTCACACGCCGTATTGATAATCTCAAACGACTTGTTATATTTTTCAAACAACGCATCGATATCGGGATAGACGCCCTTCTTAAAAAAGTTGATACACGTCGATTTGTCTTGTAAGTTCGTGAGATTGTATTTACCCGCCTCCTCTAAATCGATGATATCTATGAATTGCGAGATGACGCTATCGACATCTACGTCTGTGGACGCAGGGAACACAATGAGCCTTTGTATTTCTTTTGTGGATTGTAGAGCGTCGTGAAATGATACCCAGTCGTGCGGTGCTATCTTATTGGTCTTCATTTTACGTTTAAGACGCTCCAAGTCCATTATCGCAGAGAGGTGTTTGCGAACAATCAAATACGTGTTGTTTTTCAATAACATATCGACGTCGTCGTATGCTTGTTCGATACGCACAGTATCAATCATCGGTTGTAGAAGCCTCTCCTTAAATGTGCGGTATCCGAACGCCGTAGAGCATCGGTTTAATATCTCTATCAACGGCTGGTCGCCCTGATACAACCCGAGGACGTTCAGTTGAATTGCCGAGTTAAACTCAATCGTCATATTTTTATTCATTTCAAATACATCGGGAACTTCTTCAAGTCCCTTCACGATATCCGCATTGTGTTCGTAAGCGAACTCTAACAAACAACAAAGCGAAAACCTCGCATCATTATATTTTTCCAAGTTCAGTATCTCAATTATCGAAAGGAAGCCCTTTTTAATCGCAAAAACCTTTTCTAATATATCACGTTGCTTATTGATATTACTAAAAAAAGCCAGATGCTCGTAGGTGTCCCATTTGTAATGGACGCGAATATTATTGATATTTAGGTTTTTCAGTATCCGCTTCTTGTAATCTTCGCTGATTGCCTCGCTAATGATAATCAACTCTGACGGGTTGTAAGTGCTGATATAGCGAAAGACTTCGTCGTTTGCGAACTCAGGGTCGTCCTTTGATGACGATACCTCATATACGAAGGTTTTCCCTGTCGATAAATCAATCCCCGATATACCCGCAATGATATACCCTTCAATCACCTCGTAATAGACTACCATTATATAATTGCTACGCTTATTTACGATATTCACGTTCGTCCCAGGCGATATTATCTCCGTAACCTTCCTCTCTGGGTTCGGTGGCTCGGAGACTTGCTCCACCAATACAATCGTATAATTATTTGCTAAGATTTTATCACGGAACTTGGGAAGGGACGCAAGGGGAAACCCTGCCATCACGGGGTTCGCAATCGATATCTCGGCAACCGCCTTGTTTTTACGAGATGTCTGAATACCACACAGTTCCGCTATAATATACACATCATTATTGAGCGACGCATCGGTATTCGGGTATATCGTATAAATCTCAAAGAACGAACCGACTTGCATCAACACGACACACTTGTCGCCATATTTCTCCTTATATACCCTCGTATATTCCAAGTAGTCCTCTAACATATTCGAGCGAAACGAGTATCACTTATGATACGTGCTATGTTCTTATATGTTATAGGAGAGGTATTATGATTTTATTTATAATTTATATATAGAACATTAATAAGATGCCTTATGTTTATATTGATGGTAATAATGAAAGAGAGGTTTTTATTGAGTTTCCTTCTCCGGAAACGACCTATCACAAATTTTTTGATAATAATCGTTTAAACGGTTTAAACCAAGAATGTCCCAAATGTATATTTATAATAAAATTTGTAAATGGTACTATAAAGAATATAAAATGTATAGGCAACCAAATATTTGAAGTGGATACAAATAAAAATATATCATATGATAAAATATTAATTCTGATAGAGTCTGTTGAAATAAAAAGTGAAATAAAAAGCAGTAGCAATAGCCGTAGCAGTGGTAGCAATAGTAGCAACAGTGGTAGCAATAGCCGTAGCAGTGGTAGCAATAGTAGCAACAGTGGTAGCAATAGCCGTAGCAGTGGTAGCAATAGTAGCAACAGTGGTAGCAATATTAGCAACAGTGGTAGCAATAGCCGTAGCAGTGGTAGCAATAGTTCGCAAGAAAAAGTAGAAAAAAAGGTAGATACATTAATAAACGAGAATGACGACAAAAGAACTAATATAATAGCGGCTATTAAAAGTTTTGGTTATCTTAACAAAATATTAACATTTATAACATTAAATGGTTACAAATATCAAAAAAATGTAATCGATTACATTATCGATAAAATATTAAATAGAATGGCTGATATATTAATAACAGAGAAAGACGAAGTAAAAAAGACAAAGATTATTAAAATAATAGGTTATTTTGGACTAAGTGATAGAAAAAAAATAGAAGTTATTTTTAAAAAACGTATTGAAGATAAAGTCGTTCTGTCTAATTTATTAAAAGACCTTTTAGAACAAAATAAGGAAATGATATTTATGGTGTCTCAAATAAGAATACTAAGGGATACGCAACAACAAATCAAAGAAGAATTACAAAAGAAACAAAAAACACCAGACGCATCATCATCCTCACTACTTGAAGATATAAATAATGTAATTAATAGGTTTATAACTAACCCACACAAGATAGATAAGCAAAAATTACTTAATATAATAGATTTGAATAAATCACATCTAAAATATCTAAAAGAAAAAGAATTAGTAAATAGTATTTGTTCTCGTATTATAACACCGAAGCAAGTAGGAAATACTTGTTGGTTTATGGCTGCTATTGTAGCGATGTTTTACAGTCAGCGTAGTCGCGATGTAATTATTAAGAAATCAGAAGATTGGGGTAATAGTGACCCTTTATTTATGTTATTACAGATTGTTTTAAATAGATACGTAACTACTTATAAAAAAGATAATTACCCTAAGTTTAGCGATAATATATTCGTTGATATATTAAGATTATTATTTAAGGTTAAGGGAGGCAATTTCCCTTATGACCCTGATAATGTTTCTCATATGGGATTTTATACAGTTGTGTATATATGCAAACTATATAAATTATTAGGAATTGATTATAAAATATTTGATTTTGTTGATTATTCAACACTGGCTTATTCTTATTATAATAAGGAATATGATGTTGTAAGTTATAATAGTGAGTGTAAAGAAGAATTAAATAGAAAGAATGGGTTTAAAGAGATTTCATATACAAAAGATAGTTCAACACCTCCTATATTAATGATAAGGATTATTAAAGCAAACAAAATAACAAATTATTTATACAAAAATATATTAAAATCAAATACAAATATCGATGAAAAAATCAAGAAGCAATTAACATCTATGAAGGATAAAATTTGTTATAATGGCAAGGTATATATTTTAGATTCAGTAATACTTGATAATTGGAATGATAAAGATTTGAATCACGTTATCGCAGGAATAACTTGTGAAGGACATAAATATGTATATAATGGTTGGGTAAGGACAGCAATTGATAATGTGATACCTAACGATTTTAAACAAAGAACCCCTTGCGAACTGATGCCTTATGATTGGAATATTAGAACAGAAGCAAACTTTTGTTTAAATAATGCGACGTGTATCCCTGATATATTGAAAAAAGGTTTAACCAATGATATGCTGATGGAACTAATGAAAACTGACTTATGCTATGATTTTGGCAAAGGTGCAAGGAGATTAATATACGTTCGTCAAGATACTACTTGTGATGATAAAGATGAGGTCGTGTAAGTATGATACATTTTACTTGGTTTTTTATAATTTATATATAGGTAGTATATCTGATAATGTCGAACAAGTCGAGAACATCGAGAAATCCTATATTTAAGAAGAACTTCTTTTATGACTTACCACCAGAATTACGAAAAAATATCGAAGATAAGACAATTATTCTTCGAAACACCAGTTACGTATGATGATTTTTTTAAAGCAAATAATTTATATAGATATGAAGGGAATAAATCAGATAAGGATTTTGTTGAAATTATATTAACTGGAAAAAATGGTGGAGGTGCTTCATTATTTACACGTGATAATAATATATATTACACACACAACAATACTGATGACAACCCTAAGGATTGTAAAACAAATATCTTATTATATAAAAATAATGAAACACAAAAATATGGAAATGATGTTATAACATCATTGATAATAAAGTATCATAAATCAAAAGAAGTTATTCTTGATATTAATGTTAAAGATACCAACGGAGGAGGTCGCAAAGCACCCATAGTAAAAAAGGAAATTAACGGGAAACTGAGATGTATCTACAAGATAGCAGGTTCGAGAAAGGAACACCTTAAATACAAGGGACGTCTCATTACCGTAGCGGATTATAAGAAACTGATGAAGAAGGTATAACAACACAGGAACGCAGGAATACAGGAACGGTAGTGTGTTTATTTTTATTTATTCCTTGTCTCTAATTAAAAACTGATATATAACATACAACAATCGCAAGGCTTACATAAAGATATGGAACAGATTTACATTTTGAAATTGAGAGCCGGAAAGTATTACATTGGCAAGACGAAGAATATCGAAAAAAGGTATGAAGAGCATCTAACAGGCACTGGCTCAGGATGGACGAAGAAACACAAGCCAGTCTCTTTGATTAAAACCATAAAAAGCACATCACAGTTCGACGAAGACAAGTATGTGAAGGAATATATGGCGAAATACGGTATCGAAAATGTTAGAGGAGGGTCATATTCTAACATAGTTTTAGATGAGAATAGCATTGCGGTATTAGAAAAAGAAATAAGGCATTCGAATAACGTATGTATGAGATGCGGAAGGGATACCCATTATATAAAGGATTGCTATGCGAAAACCGATGTCGATGGAGCGATTATAAGCGTAAGCGAGGATGTTAAGAAAGAAGAACCAGTAATTCGTAAAGCGAAGACAACTAAAAAGAAAAAGCATTGGAGTAGCGACGAATGCGATAGCGACGATAGTTATAGCGAATATGGAGACGACAATAGCGGTAGCGAAGATGAAACGATGAATGTTCTTATGGCGATGACATCAGGTATGCTTAAAAATGCGAGAAAAAACCGACTATAAGATTATCCGAAAATCATTTTTTATTCATATCCGTATATAAAAATATATATACATATACTTACATATCATATATTACTAACATATATAACTAACATATATGAAACACCTCATTTTATGCGACGAAAACCCCTTAGAGTTTGTTATGGGGCGGCATCGCATAGAATACGTCATCGAGAATATCCCAAGTGATGAAATCTATATCATCTATAATATATTCTTAAATCAATCGAACTTCAAAGAGACTATACTAACTAAATGTAAAACAAAACCACCAACACGCTTTCACTTTTCACAGATAGACTATCGAACACGAGGTATCGTCGAGACGGCTTTTGTAGGCATCCATCCATTTATCGATGACATAGGAGATGACAAGATTGTGTTTATTGACATTCGTCCGACGCCTACGCCTACGGCTACGACAGAGTATCATTTTGATAACACTAAGACGTTCTTAGCAGACGCCAAGACGCTCTTAGATGATGACACGTATGTATTCTCAAATGGCAATACCAATGGCAATACCATAAAAAACAAAAATAATAATAAAAATAAATTAAGGATTTGCTTTGATTTAGATAACACGCTCTTAACATATCCCGCAATCGCAGGAGACTACTCGACAGTCAAGCCGATTTATAACAACCTTTCGCTATTGAAGAAGTTGAAGAGCGACGGTCACGAGATTATCATCTATACCGCAAGAAGAATGAAGACGCATCACGGGAACGTCGGGAAGGTGATAAAGGATATTGCTGGTATCACAATCGATACCCTCGAAAGGTTCAACATCGAATACGACGAACTGATTTTTGGCAAACCGATTGCCGACATCTACATTGACGACAGAGCCATCAACCCTTATATAAACGATTTATCTTACTTTGGGTTATTCTATGATAAAGACGTTGATGATAAGGATACCGCTAATGCTACGGCACATCAGTATATACCGAATAAAATAAGAAATAACAAATATAACAAGATAAGAAGATGCGATGATGCCTATATAGTTAAGACGGGACCGATTGACATAATGAAAGGCGAACTCTTTTATTACCAGAATATCCCGAGCCGCTCGGGTGGCTCAGGAGGATTACAAGATTACTTTCCACGATTGATAGACTATTCGATAGATGTCGATACGATTGATTTAAAAATGGATTATATCGAAGGAATACCCTTGTATTATTTGTATAAGAATTGCCTTTTGACGCATCGTCATATCGACGAACTTTTTGATATTCTGGAACGCTTACATACCCACGAAGATACAAGCGATTGTATCGATACAATCGTGATAACTTGCGATAATGTTAAAAATAATTATGTAAAAAAGTTGAAGAACCGATTTAATAAGCAAGATTATCCTTTTGAGGATGCTGAGGAAGTCTTTCGTGCTATCATAGAGGGTATTGAAGCCCACTTCTCCCCCATTCTATCCCCAGTAATACACGGGGACTTTTGGTTTTCGAATATTATTTTAAAATACGCAGAAGGCGACGCCGATACAGATAATAGAAATCGTTATAAATTGCTGGATATGCGTGGGATGATTGACGATATCCTCACGCTTAACGGAGATATATACTATGATTACGGCAAGTTATATCAAAGTATATTAGGCTATGACTTGGTATTGAATGGCGACACAAGCAGCGAGAGCATCAAGCACATCGAATACATTCAAGAAATGAAAACCTATTTTCTACAAAAATGTTTGGCAAAAGGATTAAATATTGATTTCCTTACATACATTACGAAAGGCTTAGTGTTTGGAACATTGCCATTTATTTCACATTATGACAATGATGTTAAAAAGAATGTATGGGACTTTGTAAAGGCTATCGCCTAAACGTCTTATATACAAAGCGGTCGCTCGGTAGTTTGTGGATATTCACAAAGTCGTCGTCGTTCGTCCAATTGCCGATATTATAATAATACCCCGTTAAATTAAGAGCAATCGTGTGTAAAGCGAACTCCTCAACGCCCCAATTGAAATTGAAGAGGTCTTCTTTAATATCTTTATTTTTTTCGAGAAAATCTACAATTTGCGTAGATGACGCATAGTCGAACCCAAGTCCCTCGTGGTGCATATACGCCTGACAAAATCGCCAGTTATTAGCGATAATATAATTCCCCAACTTAGTTTGTAAGAAGATACGCCAGTGCCATTCTTGATAGTTCAGTTGCTCTATGGTCGCCCCGTAGGATATCCTTGGCATTGCGTGGTAGTTATCCTTGTGTAATGTATTGTAAAACAAGTTTCTGCTTGACAACACGATAAAGTATTCGAAATCATAGTTGCTAACCGCATACTCCATATTGAGATAGATACCCTTTGTTAAAGTGCCGTGATTATGTATTTTGTTTATCGGTTCTGGGTATAGTTCGATGAACGCTCTCGTTGCTTTCGATGCTTTCGCCGTTCTCGCCATTAGCGATTTGTTATTGATTATTTCGTTATACATAAACTCATTGGCGTTTATCAGAACAACAAAGTCAAGCAAAACATTTGCCTCGATATCTTCAATCTGCTTCTGTAAAAACTTGACGTTTTCATGCACATTGATTGAGAATACAATCGTGGTCTTCTTTTTCATATTATTTCAGTTTATTTTATTATTCTTAAATAAAAAAGAGGTATCTTTTTATTTTCTCTAAAAACTTTTATAACTTTCTAAAAAGAAAAAGAAAATCTAAATATCCCAAAGTATATGCTTAGTAATACTCGGGATGCTTGACGCCGCTTCGCTACTTCGTATCTGCCGACTTTTAGGTTATTTATAGTAATATTTTGTTATCATAATGGTAAGAAGAATATGCTTTATTTTCTCTTAAAAAGTCGGCAGATACGGAGTAGCGAAGCGGCGTCGAGCATCACTGGCGTTATTTAGAGAACTTTGAGAGACAACTTTGTGGATATAGAAGGTTCTTAACTATCTTTTTATTTTCTCTAAAACTTTTATAACTTTGTAAAAAGAAATCTAAATATCCCAAAGTATATGCTTAGTAATACTCGGGATGCTAAACGCATCTGCCGACTTTTAGGTAATTTATAGTAATCCTTTGTTATCAGAATGGTAAGAAGAATATACCTTATTTACTCTAAAAAAGTTGGCAGATGCGTCGAGCATCCCGAGAGTTATTTAGAGAACTTCGAGAGACAACTTTGTGGATATAGAAGGTTCTTAACTATCTTTTTATTTTTCTAAAAACTTTTAAACTTTTAAAGTTCTCAAACTTTCTAAAACTTTTATAACTTTGTAAAAAGAAATCTAAATATCCCAAAGTATATGCTTAGTAATACTCGGGATGCTAAACGCATCTGCCGACTTTTAGGTTATTTATAGTAATCCCTTGTTATCAGAATGGTAAGAAGAATATACATTATTTACTCTAAAAAAGTCGGCAGATGCGTCGAGCATCCCGAGAGTTATTTAGAGAACTTCGAGAGACAACTTTGTGGGATATAGGAGGTTCTTAACTATCTTTTTATTTTTCTAAAAACTTTTAAACTTTTAAAGTTCTCAAACTTTCTAAAAACTTTTATAACTTTGTAAAAAGAAATCTAAATATCCCAAAGTATATGCTTAGTAATA
>Ga0209400_1001049_pt1 | contig 23508 bp, 17 predicted proteins | sample M_130807_EF_Meta_FD_187313 | JGI IMG/M metagenome (GOLD analysis project Ga0209400, IMG submission 187313) | Freshwater microbial communities from Lake Montjoie, Canada to study carbon cycling - M_130807_EF_MetaG (SPAdes) (version 2) | ecosystem: Environmental > Aquatic > Freshwater > Lake... | reverse complement strand
CAAGTATTTTCTTTATTTAATAAATCACTTCCACCTCCACCACCACCTCCTCCTCCAGCAACAGCGTCATCAACATACTGCTTAGTTGTCAATACATTACTACTTGAATTTGAATCGATTGTTGTATTACAAACAACTGCTAGATCAAAAGTATTTGTTTGTGTCCAAGTATTTTCTTTATTTAATAAATCACTTCCACCTCCACCACCACCTCCTCCTCCAGCAACAGCGTCATCAACATACTGCTTAGTTGTCAATACATTACTACTTGAATTTGAATCGATTGTTGTATCACAAACAACTGGAAGTAAAAATGTACTATTCCCATTCGAAATAAAATCACCATTGAAATATATTGATGCAAATTCAATAATTTCTGTACCATTTTCATTTGATAAATTTTTTACTGTTAAATTACCATATATTGTAGTGGACTTAATTTCGTTAAATGTTGGTTCATTACTCATAATATTTGTATACTTATATAATTATATATATATATAAAATTTACTTTCACTAGAAACCCAATTGATTTATAAACCCCGATATTTTTATAGGTTTATTAGGATTACCAATATTAATTGTACTTGAATTTTCATTACTACTTCCAATATCAATAGTATCTCCAGTAACATTTACAAGTGTTGTATTTGAATTACCAATGTCTATTGTATTTCCATATATACTTACAGTATTACCCGATATTACAATATCTTTATTGCTAGGATTAAATGGATCATAAGGGTTTGTACCATTATTATATGGTGATATATCATTATTTTGAGGAATTTCAATCAATTCAACGGCACTTTTAAAGAATTTATAATTTACAGGCCATTTATTTCCACTATTACTCATTGTTAATCTTGTTTTTGGATACCAAGTTTGTAATTTAGGGTCCCAATATAATAATTTAAATGGTCCGGGTACATCTGAATCTGTATTAGGATGATAATTTTGTTGTATTGCTTTTTGTAGAAGTTCCCCGGTGCATGGATTTTCAAATGTGCCACACACAAGCGTTCCACCATCTTTAAAAATAGCCTGTGGACAATTAAATGGATCTTTTATATCATTTCTTGAATACTCAACATAATCGACTCTTTTTAAACTATTAGTATTGGGATTGGTATATATATCACTTTGGGTGGCAAAGGTTTTAGTACGATTAGTCCATAAACCCTTTGCAATTTGAGAATATTTCTGTTTTTTTGTTAAATTTGAACTGTTTTTTTTGTATTGCAAAATATTTCCTTTATTTAATTGCGCTACTCTTTCAAAAATTAATGGATCATATCCTTCATTATATTGCGAATCAAATGTGCAACGATTATCTACTCTTGACCACGCTCTAGGTGGTTGAGGTAAATATTTACAATTATATTTAGTAGTCATTTAATAAGTCTATTATATTATATATAATTATTAATATTAATGATTAGGTAGAACTACTCTAAATAAAATATTTATATAAAAATATGACACAAGAATTTAAAAACGTTTTTTTTAGACCATGGGGTAGTTATAAAAATATTGAGGAAGTGGAAGGTAAATACAAAGTAAAAGTGATAACAGTAAACATTGGACAAAAACTATCTTTACAATCTCACAATCATCGTAGTGAACATTGGGTAATAGTGAAAGGTAAAGGGAAAGTACAATTGGGAAATGACTTTTATATTTTAGAAAAAAATCAACATATATACATTCCTATAAATGAATTGCATCGTATTGAAAATGTAGGAGATGAAATATTGGAATTTACAGAAACTCAAATTGGTGATTATTTAGGAGAAGATGATATAATCAGATATAAAGATGATTATGGTAGAGTTTAATACTAAAATTATTATTCAACATAAAATAATAATTTTATTATAAATTTATGGGTTATAACCGTCACCACTACCATAAAAGTACCATCTCAACGATAAATAATTAGGATTTTTTACATTCATACCATTTGATCCTAGCATTTTTGTATTAGGACCGGCTTTAACTAGATTTTGAATTTTAAGTGTTCCTAAGGCATAATTGTGATACCATAGATTAGAAATATAGCCATCAAACCCACCATTCATGCCAACATAAACGTTACCATAATTTTGTTTAGGTACGCCCATTAATTCTAAACTTCTTGTAATTGTTCCATTTATAAATACATCTAAAGTTTTATTTTGACATCTAATAATTACATTTACCCATTTATTTATTGGAATATCTGGTACTATGATTTCTTCATTTATTACATTAAAAGTGTTCATCATTACTACTAAATTATTTGTATTAGGTGCTATATATAAACCAGGTGCGTTATTAGGAAAATTCAAACCATTTTTTCCTAAATTACTATTTCCCTTATAAAATATATGTTTATATTGTCCTTCTAAATATTGTACACTATTTATATAAATCCATACAGACCAGGTAAATTCTATTCCTTTTTTACCATTTACAGATCTATATATAGTTATAGCACCTTTATCTGCAGGATCTTGCTGAAAAATTAAACCTATTTTTGCGTCTACCATTCCATTAATTAATTTGGGTGAATTATTTGAATAATTTAAAAAGTAAGTCATAATTGTTAATCCAAATTTTAATAATATAATAAATCCAAAAATAACTATTATTAAAAAAACAAATTTTGCAACTAAACTATTTGAATTTAGAAAGTCTGTATTTGAATTACTTTTATTTGTAGAAAACGAATTGTATGATGATCCTAAACCTGAATTATTATCCATTTAGTTATATGTTATATAATATAACTAAATAAGAAAAAATATTAAATTGTAATATTACCTTGTGAAGTTCCATTTTCTAATAAAGATATTTGGACTTGATAAGAATTAAAAAAGTTAGTAAATAAATTACCACTATAACCTCTAGTATAAATATTATACACTTCTTGAGGATTTAATGAATTAGGATAATATTGAAATTTAGAAGTCCACCCATTAAATCCACCGTTAGGTGTAATATAGATATTTGAATTATTATTTATATTTGCTATACCAGGCAATAAACAAGTGCGAACTAATTTACCATCTATATAAACATCTAGGGTACGTCCATATACACTAATTACTAGATTAACCCATTTTTGTACTGGTACATTGGCTACTGAACATTTATGAACAATTGAATTATTTTTTATAGATTTTGGTGGTGTATTCAAACCAGGATAACATGATAAAAAGATAGATAAATTGTTTTGAATATCTCCTAAAACAACTGCCGGGCAAGGATTTAGACCATTAACGTTAGGAATAGAAGTAGAATTAGTATTACTTGGCGCACCCATTCTTCCAAAAATAACTTTAGGTTTTCCATATTGATAATTAAAATCATTTACGTAGAACCAAATAGAATAAGCAAAATTACTGGAAGGAATATTAGATCCATTATTAGCTAAAGAACTGGCATTAATTGTATTCATATTCTGTCCATTTTGTAAGCTCGATAAAGTATAAGGATCATTGAAAATAAATAATAAAAACATTATGATCAAAACTATTAATACAATAGTTATAATAATACCTAAAGTTGACATTTGTATAATATACGTTTAGAAATTTTATAGTTTTTTATGAAATAATTGTTTTGTTATAATAATTTACTACAGGTGGATTGTTATTTTTTAGATTATTATAAATATAATAAATTTTTTGTAAAGTTAATGGGTTTTTAAAATATACTAGATTACAAATACCACCATTAATACCATTATCGTTGCCAACTGTTAAACTATCATATTTCATATATGGTATTACTTCCATAGTCGATTTTACTAATTCACCATTTAAAAATATATCTAAAGTACCGCCATTATAATTTATGATTATATTATTCCATTTTTGTAGTAATAAATTTGTATTTTTGTAAATAATTCTATTTCCATTATCATCATATTCTATAAATTTGTTATAACCTTTTTCTGATATTTTCTCTTGGTTCATTGTTATCATCAAAGTATTTGTATTTGCTTTATAAAGGACATTAGGTTTACCTCCGTAATTTAAAATAGACGTGAATTTAGAATAATTAGAATTTGTATTAGGTGGCAATGATTCAATAAACACCCAAAATGATATAGCATATTGGTAATCAAATTCATCAGTATCATTTAACTCTTGATAGTTTGATAAAGTAGTTAAACTATTTATATTTATTTCACTTTCTAGAATTTGTTTGCCTCCTTGATTATTAAAACTACTTTGTAGTCGTGGTACTACAATAAAATATAAAATAATCAAAATAATTACTGTTAATAGAATTAAATAAGTTGATAAAGAATTTGCATTATATTCTGTTATAAAAGTTTTCATGGTTTTATCAAAAATACCGGTAAATAAGCACGGAATATAAAAAACTATGTTAATTAACAGTTCAAAAAAAGAATTTTTTTTACTATTTAATTCAGGTGAAGGTATTTTCACAAAAATCGTTTTATAAATTAGTATTAAAACAAATATAATAAGAATAATACTTAAAATAAAACTAGGTAAATTTGATTTATTCGGAATGTTTTGAGCATAGAAACTAATATAAGCAATAATAACTCCCGAGATACAGATACCTAATAAAACTAAGAAGGTTTTTTTTATCATTGAAAATTTAGATTCTATGAGTTGTTTATTTGTTCCTGTATTATTATTTGAATTGGAAAACATATTAATTAATAACATCATTGACCATAAAATACAAATAAATGGTAATACAATAATAACTGCTGTAGATGTTCCTTTATCATTAAAAAACCCACCTGGATATGTAGCAATAATACAAGTAATAATAATTAAAAATATAATAAAAAAGATACTACCATATTTAGAAAATGACGAAAAATTTTCCAATACCTTATTACCAGTCGAAATATTTGCATAACTTTCTGGAAAACTTAAAACTATAATTAAATATAAAAATCCAAAAAAACCGAATAATGCACTTATTAATAAAGAAACATTGAAATTATTTGTAATATATTCACCGGGGTTTATAGAATAATAGGTAATGCAAAGGGTAATAAAACAAAAATATAAAATTATTATTTTAATTCTCTCATAATTAATATTAAAATCTTTGATATAATTACTTTGAAACCCAAATATAAATAATATAAAGGATAATATCATTGTTAGTGGAACAATATAATATGCGTTATCATCCAAAATACCACTTGGCATTAACCTAAAAAATAAAATAATAAAAATTGTATATAAAATTACATAAGTTACATTACTTATTTGATTAAATAAAGTTTTAAATTCTTTAAAACTTGGGATAAACATAAAGCATAAAATAACGATTATAATAATAAAAACTCCTACTATAATTGGGTTAGATACTTTTTTATCATTTAATATAGAAGTATTTTTATTAACAAAAACCCCTTTGATTTTTTTTTCAATATTACCGACGTTTGATGAAAATATGTTTGTAAATTTATTTTTATATTCTTTAATTTGATTAAATTTATCGTTTACACTAGTTTTAAAATTTTTTGCAGATGTATAAAATTTATTTAAACTATCGTATTGTTTTTTGTATTTATCGTATTCATTTTTGTATTTATCTTTATACTTATCAATATCACTAGAATCAATTCCACCACCACCACCACCACCACCACCACCTTGACCAGGAATTTTAATATCACCAGGAATTTTAATATCACCAGGAATTTTAATATCACCAGGAATTTTAATATCATCAGGAATTTTAATATCATCAGGAATATTAGTATCATCAGGAATATTAGTATCATCAGGAATATTAGTATCATCAGGAATATTAGTATCAAGAGTACTATTTTGAAGTCCTTCTTTTTTATTTAATTTACTAAATGTAAAATAACCTCTTAATAATATAATAAGTATTACTATAATTAATATTATTAATAGTACTATAATAGGAATTTTATTAATATTTATTTTTTGTAAAATATTTTCTGAAATACTTGTGTTTACTGTGTTTATTTTATTTAACATATTATATTATAGTATAATTATACAATAATTTTACAATAATTTTACAATAATTATACAAAAATAATAAGTTTTGTAAATAATAAATTATTACATATTTTCACTTGCAGTTTTTTTACCATGACAATTTCTACATAATGCAATTAAATTTTGTACATCATTATCACCTCCATATTCCAAACGTATTTTATGATCGATTTCAAAAGTATGATCTAATTGTGCATTGCAATGCCCGCATTTCCAATCTTGACTGGCTGCCACATATTTCTTTTTTGTTTCGCTCACAGAACGTTTTGTTGTTCCTTTACCAGAATGCAATATTTTTTGATTATTATAATTCATTTGATTGTTATTATTAAGTTTTTGTGATGGATCAACATCATAAAGGGACTCCATAAAATGCGTATCATTTTTAGAAGTTATATCAAAAATAGGAGAGAACATTTCTATAGATGATTTGTCAATGGGCATATATTTAACAAAATTATTCGCATATTGCAACATATTTTTTCCTTGATTAGGATTTTTTTTAAATAATAGATATATCCCGATACCTATAATACCATAAAAAATCATGACATAATATTTTTTATATGATAATAACATCTTTGTGTATTTTCCATCGTGATACGCATTATATATTAAAAATGCTGTTATTAATAAAATCCATAATTCAATTCTCATATATTTTAAAGTATATTTTTAAAATATATAAAATTCACTTTTTAAAAATCTATTTATGCAACTGTCATATTAATGTTCATGGATTTGTACCATTTTCCAATATCATAAATTCCAAATAACATTAGTAAAATTAAAACAAAAGGTAATAGTACTAAGAACCAAGATAGAGCACTCAAACCAATTTTACATAACCATGATAGAATAAATGTGTATATTAAAGCAAATAATAATTGGCTTAGGACAGCTAAGACATTAAATCCACTAAATAAACCAAAAAATATACTAAGGATAGTTATAGCAAAATATATTTTTGCAGGGGTGCAAATTTTTTCAAACTCTTTTGACGAGAACATAATAATATATATAAATATTTTTTTTTTATTTTTATTTTTTTAAATTTTTTCTAGTAAGTGATTTTTTTCTAAATCTATTTAATTTATTGGAAATAGAAACATTTTTGGGTTTATAATCAATAATTTTATTTATATTTTTTAAATTATTTACTAAATCATTTATATCTATAACATTAATTCTTGGTTTATATAAAAAATCAATGAAAATATATTTTAATTTTTTAAAAATTAACAATTGTTTTTCATTAAGCAGGCTAAAATTTTCATAAAATAGTTCATATAAAGGAAAATAGGATATGATAAACCCAAATACATCGATAATATGAATAAATATTGTATCTAAATATTCTCTCAAATTTAACGAACCATCATTTTTAAAAAATGTAAAGTGTATTAAAATTTTTACTAAATAATTTACTATAAGTTTATTTGTAAGCAGTTTTATTTGTTTTATATTTTTAATATCATGAATAAATAAACAATAAATAATTTTGTTAATGTATTTATAATGTCCTAAACCTCTCTCTTTTATCCATTCTTTAATGTAATTTTTGATAAATGTTATTAAATAAGTTTTTTTTGATTTTAATAAAATTGTTATATTTTTAGTATTATTGGTTATTTCATGTTCTTTCAAAAAAGTAGAATAAGAATCATAAAACATATCTGTAAAAAGAATTACCGAAAATGGTACATTAAATTGTAATGGACGATTACGCCAGTGTTTAGGAAAAAGATTATTTTCAAAAGGTATATAATGTACTGTTAATCCCCAATCAATAAGTCTAACTTTTACGTCATGACGTTTTTTATAATCGATTAAAATATTTGAATCTTTAATATCATTATGGTATATATTCAATTTATTCATTTCACAAATACCACTTATCAATAATTCTATCATTTTATTATTCATCAAAACGAGTTTTTCGTAATTTCTATTTTTTAAAATAAACGTATCAATAGTTTCCCCTCCATATGGCATATTTAAAATCATTAGTTTTTCTAGAGATGAATTTACATTTTTTTTGGTAATATTGTTTTTTTTTAATGTTTTACACTTTTGAAAATTGGTTAGATCTGTTTTTGTTAATTTACATGGTTTACATATAGAAAAATCATTTATTAAAAAATAATTTTCATAATTCGGTATTATTTTTAAAGTATTATTTAATTTTAATAAAATAGTATGTTCTTGTTCGGCATATTTAGTTAACATTAATTTACTCACTGTATTTTTACTTCGTTTTTTTGTATCGTTACATTTAAGTGCTGGTGAAAAAATACAACCAAACCCACCAGTACCAAGTATTTTCCCACCATTTTTTATGTTTGTATTTTTCATTAATCAATAGATATATAATATGTATATTAAAATTATTATTTATCATATAAATAATAAATTAAAAAACATATAAAAATGATAATAGTAAGATAAATTAGTTTTTGTCTTATTTTATAATATTCAATTAATTTTGTATTTTTTGATTTATAATTTTCATAATATTTGATGTAAAAATCATTCAAACTAATAATAGGCTTTTCTAATTGTTCATTTATTTTATTATGAATAAACCAAACCCATTTAATAAATGATTCTTTATTATCTAAGTAAGGTTGTATTGGATATTTATCTAATAATTTACTAAATTTACTTGAAATTTCTTCCACGGGGAGAAACATTGGTAAGTTTTGAATAAACTCATAATATTTTTTTTTTGTAATAGCATTGGGATAATTTGGATAAGTTAAAGATATTGTATGTAAAAAAAACCAGAATTTTGGTCCCCATATTTTTGGGTCGAGATTTGCCATTAGAGTAAAATGATATAAAAAGAATTCTCTTTAAACATATAATTAATTATTAAATTATGAATAAAAATATAAATGTATGTAATAATTGTGGAAAAACTGGGCATCAGTTTAATCAATGTAAATTACCTATTATTAGTTATGGAATAGTATTATTTAGATATGATATAAATAATCAATTACAATTTTTAATGATTAGGAGAAAAGATAGTTTTGGGTTTATTGATTTTATTAGAGGTAAATATTTATTACATAATATAAATCAAATACAAGATATCATAAATGAGATGTCTATTTCAGAAAAAGACAAATTGAATAATAGTAGTTTTGATAAATTATGGAAAGATATGTGGTGTGAAATTTCAAATAATCAATTTAAAAGTGAAGAAATGGCTTCATTTAAAAAATATGAATTGCTCAAAAATGGTATAATTGTAAATAATGAAAAGATAAGTTTAAAAGATATAGTTGATAAAAGTAATACAAATTGGAGTGAAACAGAGTGGGAATTTCCAAAAGGTAGAAGAAATGTTAAAGAAAAGGATTTAGATTGTGCTTTAAGAGAATTTGAAGAAGAAACTGGTATTTCAAGATCAGAAATTTCTGTAGTTGAAAATATTTTGCCATTTGAAGAAATATTTATTGGTACTAATTATAAATCTTATAAGCACAAATATTTTTTGGCTAATATTAGCCAAGATATTTCTGATTTAAATTTAGACAATTTTCAAAAAACTGAGGTTAGTAAATTAGAGTGGAAAACGTTTAATGAATGTTTGGAATCGATAAGACCATATAATTTAGAGAAAAAAAAACTTATTACAAATATTAATAAAGTATTAGAAGAATATAGTATATATTCATAATATATAAATAATATATAAATATTATAATTTGATGTCTGGAAATAAAAAAAAAATCATAATTGAAAACATTTCGGATAGTAGTACCAGTTCGAGTTCTACTCCAGTAGAAAACATTTCGGATAGTAGTACCAGTTCGAGTTCTACTCCAGTAGAAAACATTTCGGATAGTAGTACCAGTTCGAGTTCTACTCCAGTAGAAAATATTTCGGATAGTAGTACCAGTTCGAGTTCTACTCCAGTAGAAAATATTTCGGATAGTTCTAATCCCATTGAAAATAATAATACAGATAATACAGATAATACAGATTACTGCAATACTAATTTAGAAAAAGAATACGACGCAATAAACACAAGTCAAAAATGTAATGAAAATGGTATTATTCGTTATACAAACGATTGTAATAAATTTTTACTTAAAAAAGAACTTATCGAGAGAAAATGTTTATTACAAAATCCTGATGAAAATGATTTTCTATATCCAAATTTAAATGATGTAAATTTTAATATAAAAATTGCCGAGAAGAAAGAGTTCAATGATACGAAATATGATGGAACAATTCATAAAAACATTAAAGAATATGCAGATATATTATCTAAAGCCGAATTTGAATTAGCGCCGCATCAATTATTTGTTAAAAACTTTTTATCGTCACAAACACCATATAACAGTTTATTACTTTATCATATGTTAGGCAGTGGAAAAACTTGCAGTGCTATAGGTGTTTGTGAAGAAATGCGTGATTATATGAAACAAGTTGGTGCAACAAAACGCATTATATTTGTTGCTTCTGAAAATGTTCAAGATAATTTTAAATTACAACTATTTGATGAGAGAAAATTAAAATTAGTTGATGGAAATTGGACGATTAAAGGATGTGTTGGAAATAAATTATTAAAAGAAGTAAATCCAATGAATATGAAAGGAATTCCTAGAGATAAAATAATAAATCAAATTACAAATTTAATTAATACATATTATATATTTTTAGGTTATGGTCAATTTGCAAATTATATTATTAAAACTATTCATTATGAAGAAGAATTAAAAAGAGAACAGAATAAAAAAAAACCTGGAGATAAATCAAAAATCCAATTATTAAGTGATATTAAAGTTACACTTAACAAAAGGATAATTAGAAAATTAAAAACTGAATTTGAAAATAGATTAATAGTTATTGATGAAGTTCATAATATTAGAAAAACAGAAGATAATGAAAATAAAAAGGTTGCTTTGAATTTGGAATTGTTAGTAAAAGCAGTTCAAAATATGAAATTATTATTATTATCGGCTACACCTATGTATAATAGTTATAAGGAAATAATATGGTTATTAAATCTAATGAATATAAACGATAAAAGAGGTAAATTAGAAATTAAAGATGTTTTTGATAAAGATGGAAATTTCAAAGAATCTGGAAAGGATATGCTTATTCGAAAAGCAACAGGATACGTATCATTTGTTAGGGGAGAAAATCCATATACCTTCCCTTATAGAGTTTATCCAAATGAATTTGCTAAGAAAAACACATTTCCATTTATATCATACCCGACTTATCAGATGAATTTAAAAAAAATTAAAACAGAAGATCAGAAACGTATATTGAGTGTTTATTTGAATAAAATAGAAGATTGTAATAATTGCGGGAGTTGCCAATTTTGTTCTTATAAATATATTATTTTTACTTTAAGAAATAAAAAATTATCTACTACAACCAGAAAAGGAGTGGTTAGAGAAATGCCTAATTTTGAAAATATGGAATCATTTGGTTATACTTTATTACAAATTCCATTGGAATCATTAATTATTTCATACCCGATAGAAGGTTTAAAAAATGCATTAAAAAATATTCCTAATCCTAGTTATTCAAATAAGATTGAAAATATAAATGATAAAAAGAGTAATACAGATTCTATAGAGAACGAAGAGGTAATTGAAAAACAAAGTGGTGGTGAATTAACACCAGAAAGTGAAGAAAGTGAAGAAAATACAGAAAGCAATAGTCTATCTTTTGATGATGGTGAGACTAATACTAATTTAAAAAATATTGATCCTCATTATCTTACCGGTAAAAAAGGTTTGGAAAGAACCATGAATTTTAAAGATGTCAAATCACCTCCGTTTAAAGGTGATTTTGAATATAAAAAAAATACGTTAAATAATTATGGAAACCTTTTTTCATATAACGAAATCGGTAAATATAGTTCAAAAATAAAGTGTATTTTGGACCAAATACGTATTAAAAATGTTTTGAATGAAAATACAGATCTCAAAGTTGCGGATGGTGTTATACTAATCTATTCTCAATATATAGATGGTGGTTTAATACCAATGGCTTTAGCACTTGAAGAAATGGGGTTTGTACGTTATGGTGAAAATGCAAAACAATTATTTAAAAATAGACCTTCTGAAATAGTGGATGTAAGAACTATGGAACCACCAAAAGATAAGAAGAATTTTATGCCGGCTAGATATATTATGATTACAGGTGATCCTAGATTATCACCTAATAATGATTATGAAGTAAAAGGTGTAACTAATGATGATAATAAAGATGGGAATAAAATCAAAGTAATTTTAATTTCTAAAGCCGGGTCCGAAGGTATTGATTTTAAATTTATTAGACAAATTCACATATTAGAACCATGGTATAATATGAATCGTGTAGAGCAAATTATTGGACGAGGTGTTCGTAATTTTAGTCATAAAGAACTGCCTTTTGAGAAAAGAAATACGCAAATTTTTATGTATGGTACTATTTTGGGAGATAATAAAGAAGAAGCTGCCGATCTCTATGTATATAGAGTTGCTGAATATAAGGCTATTAAAATAGGTCATGTAAGTCGATTATTAAAAGAAACAGCCGTAGATTGTTTAATAAATCATGATCAAACTAATTTTACACAAGAAATAATGTCAAATAATTTAAATGAAGAAATAACGCAAGAATTATCAAATGGACTTATAATACATGATTTTAAAATTGGTGATGTTCCTTTTTCACTTGCATGTGATTATATGCCTACTTGTAATTATTCATGTATTCCTACTAAAAAGATAGATGAAACAAACTTGAACGAAGATACTTATGACGAAAAATTTATAAAAATGAATTCAGAAAAAATAATTCAAAAAATAAGAATGTTAATAAGGGAAAGTTTTTTTTATAAAAAAGAACAATTAATTAATTTAATACAAATTCCAAAAAAATATCCACTTATTCAAATATATGCTGCATTAACTACATTGATAGAAGATAATAATGAATATATAGTTGATAAGTATGGTAGAAATGGAAGATTAATTAATATAGGGGATTATTATTTATTTCAACCTCTTGAATTATTAGATAAAAATACATCCATATATGAAAGATCTATTCCAATTGATTATAAACGGGATATGATTCGTTTTGAGTTAAAACAAAAACAAACAAAACGATCTAATAAACTTGAAATACATGATGATGATGATAATAAAAATATAACTAAATCAAACTCAAATGGAATGAAAATATTTGAAGAAATGAAAACAAATTTAAGTTTATCTCATGAATTTAGTAAAAGTAATAATAAGGTACCAAGAGGAGATGAAAATTGGTATAAACATAGTGGCGTAGTTATTAGGAAAATGCTAATAGAATATCCAGATAGTAAAGATTATCTATTAGATTTTTTAACTGGTCATATGATTGAGTTATTATTATTTCATGAAAAAGTAGATCTAATGAATTATATATATTCATTTCCAGAATTAACAAATAATTCTTTTGAATTTAAAATTAAAGAATATTTTGAGAGAAAAAGTATCAAGGTTAATAAAAATAACGCTATTATTTTATACGATATAAATGTTATGAAAGTAATGATATTAAATGATGATAATATTTGGATTGAAGCTGAACCAGAGGATCAACGAGAATTTGAAAGAACACCTGAAGTAAAAGACTTGTTAGATTTCAAAATAAGTGATTATAATACTATTATAGGTTATATTGCTTATGAAAAAAATCACAAATATTTAATTTTTAAAACAAAGGATATTTTATCAAAAAGAGACACAGGAGCCAGATGTGATGAATCCGGTAAAAATAAAAGTATTGAAACTTTGAATAAAATATTAGGAGAAGAAAAATATACAAAAGAAAACACCAAAATTTTGAAGGATAGTAAAGGGAAAGTTATTCAAGAAGCAATTGGTCAAATAGAATTATGTATATTACAAGAATTTATTTTAAGATATTATAATAGAATTAAGAAAAATGATGTAAAATGGTTTTTAACTCCAGAAATGGCAATATATTTTAAACTATATACTATTTTTATTAAATAAAATTAAATAAAATTGAAAATAATTAAAAGAATAAATATATATATTAATATATATTTATAAATGTCGATGAATGTTGTTAAAAAAATCCAAAAAAACCTAAAAATAAATAAAAATAAAGAAATTAAACTTACTTCTATTTATTCTAGAAGTATTATCACACGTAAAATTTCATTACCAATTACAGCAATTGGTCAAAATTTAAACCAGATTTTAGAAGAATATATAGCTTTTCATTTTGAAGGTAAATGTGTAGTCGAAGGATTTATTAAACCACTCTCTAGTAAAATAATATCACATTCAAGTGGTATTGTTAACATGGGGATCAATATTTTGTTTGATGTTGTTTTTGAGTGCGAAGTTTGTTATCCTGTTGAAGGTACAATTTTATCGTGTATAGTAAAAACAAATACTAAAGCAGGATTAACTGCTGAAAGTGTCGATGAGAAACCAAGTCCAATAATAGTATTTATTGCTAGAGATCATCATTATAACAACTCTCAATTAACAGATAATAAAGAAGGTGATATGATAAATGTTAGAGTAATAGGGCAAAGGTTTGAATTAAATGATAAATATATTTCAATAATAGGTGAATTAGTTAGAGATAAACCAAAATCTAATTTCGAATACAATAAACCAAAAATTTCTATAGAAGAATAAGATTAAAATATATTATCTCTTAAAATATATTATCTCTTAAATTATATTAAATATAAATCATTAATATATTAAAATGGAAGTAACTGTGGAAACTAATGAAATTAATAATTTTTCTATTAGCGAATTAAATTATATAAGAGAATCAATTGAAAATATGAATAAATTCAATCAAGTAGAGGTTTTAAGAATATTGAATAACCATAAAGATGTTATTTTAAATGAAAATAAGTACGGAGTTCATATAAATTTGTCGGAATTAAAAAAAAATGTATTGGATGAATTAATGGTATATATAAATTATGTAAATACACAGGAATCTACTTTAAATGAAATTGAAAAACAAAAAGAATCTTTTAAAAATATATATTTTACAAAAGATAATAAAGATAAAAATAATAAATAATGTAACGTTAAAATAATGTCTTTTGTAAAAGACGAGGATGTATATCAAGAGTTTGTTAAACATATACAAGATTATATGTTTAATAATACAACTATTTGCAAATCAATTGAAAATAAAATACGCGAAAATTATAATATCAAAAAAAGTAAAAAATTAAATGCAACTAAAGAAATTGATACAAAACAAATTATTATACCATTAGAAAATGATTCGCTTTTTTGGTGTTTATATATAATAAAAAATGGTTTTATGAATTACTCACAATTAACGAATAGGAATGTTATAGTTGAAAAAAAGTTTAAAATAGAATATGTAGAAAGACTAAGAAAAGAAAAACAATTGATAAAACAATTTAAGTTTGATAGTATGTCAAATATAGAAAATAAATTGGTGAATGAAAATAGTATAGATAATAAGACATTTTTAACTCTATGTGTTTTAGGTAATTTAAATATTTTTTTAATTTTAAATAAAACGTATTATGAGTTAAATATGAATGATTCTAATAAATTTTATATAGTTTCTTTTTTAAACGACAAAAAAAAATATGGGTTTGAGGAAGTGTCTAAGGATGTATTAGATAATTATAGAAATTTATATTATAAATTGGATAATATTGATAAACCAATAAAATCGCAATCAAGTTATACTGTACAAGAATTAGTAGATATTTGTAAAAAATTAAGTATTGAAATAGTTGATATAGATAAAACTACCGGTAAGAATAAAGAAAAATTAAAAAGTAAAAAAGAATTATATGAATCGATTATTAAATATTTTTAAAAAAATTGAACAATTATTTAAAAATAAGTATAGACATATATTATTATGACTGATAAAGAAAAAATTAACATGATTAATTTAGAAAATGATTTTGGTGAAGAATTAAATAATGTTTATAGTGGATTAGATGAAAAAACTAAAAAAGAAATTGATGCTTTACCAAAAATAGAATTTAAAATATCCATTTTAAAAAACATATTAGATCCTGATTTAAAAAATCTATATGAAAAATTAAATGAAAATGATAAAAAAAAAATAAATGCATTAGGAATACGAGATCGTTATTTATTTTTGAAACAATTGTTAAAAAAAAGAAAGTTGAGTAATTTACCACTAAATAATATGAATAATATGATAAATGAAACCAAAATCCCTGATAAACCTATCAATACACCTCCAAGTGAAATTTTAAAAGAAGATGTTGATGAAGAAATTTATGAAGATGTTGATGAAACAGAAAAAAATGTGGAATTACAATCCAAGAAACAAGTAGAAATAATTGATTCAAATAAAAAAATGAATAATTCTCAAAAGCAATTGGTTAATTTAGTAAAAATATTTTATAATGCGAACCCATATTCACATTCTAATAAAAATCATGAATTAGAAGTTAGATTTGGTACACGAGGCGTCAAACCATTAAATAAAAATGATTATGATAATGTAATTAAAAAACTAAAGTCGTTGGGATTTACTAGTTTAAATGAAGTAGGGGTATCTACTTTAAAAATACAAAGTGAATATTTGGATAAAAATACGGGTAAATTCAAATTATCAAATACAAGAGTGAGTATTAATGATTTAAATGAAATACAAAAATATTGTAAAACAAATAGCATTAAAGAGATTTATAATAATAAGAATCGTATTGTTAGTTTTGTAAATAAAAATTATGTATTTATTGATAATCAAAAATTATTTCCAGTTAATTTTGATGACTTTAATTTTCGAGTTTCTTATCAAATTGAAGAAGAAATATCATTATCAAGTAAAAATTTTATTATTCAAAATTGGAATAAAAATAAGAAAACTTTTAGATATATTAACCGTGTGACTTTTAGGCATAACGATTATCCTATAAATGTAGATATAAGTATATCTAAATTTAATATTGATGATAAAAGGTCGTATACAATTGAAGAATCAAATGTTTTTAATTGTCTTGAAAGAATAGAAATCGAATTAGAGGTTGACAATACCAAAATTGGTCCATATACAAACTTTGATTCACATGAAAAAATATTGGGTGCCATTAAAAAAGTAATTAAGTTTGTTTTGAGTGGGTTACAAAATACTAACTACCCGATTTCATACGTAGAACAAAAGGATGTAATTGTAGAATATTTAAAATGTGTACATGTAAATAACAAGGAATTTAATTTTCAAAAACGTATTTACCCCAATGATTTTATTGGACCATCATCTTTTACTTTACAATTATCAAATATAGCCGAAATAGATGTAAATTCTAATCTTCCTAATATACGAAAAGATTTTGTTGTTACAGAAAAAGCAGACGGAGAAAGGCACTTGATGTTTATTAATAACCATGGTAAGATTTATCTTATCAATACAAACATGAGTATTATATTTACAGGGGCAATAACAAAAAATAAGGAATTGTTTAACACATTATTAGATGGTGAATTAATATTTCATGATAAGTTTGGCAAGTTCATTAATCTATATGCGGGATTTGATATTTACTTTATAAATAAAACTGACGTAAGGATGTTACCATTTATGTTAAAAGAAAATGAAATTAATAAAAAAACAAAAAATTTATATGAATGTCGTTATATGTTGCTGAAAAATACAATCCAATCTCTGAAAGCAGTATCTATTTTAGATAATGGAGAACAATCAGGAAGTTCAGGAAGTTCAGGAAATTTAAAATCATTGAAAAATTTAGTATCGCCAATTCGTATTTCATTTAAAAAATTTTATCCTGAAAATTCAAGTGGAAATATATTTGAAGCTTGTAATGAAATTTTAACTAAAGTAAGAGAAAATAGGTTTGAATATTTAACAGATGGACTTATATTTACACACGCTTATTATGGTGTAGGTTCTAATAAAGAAGGTGAAGCAGGTCCTCTTAGTAAAATAACATGGGATCACTCGTTCAAGTGGAAACCATCAAAAGATAATACAATTGACTTCTTTGTTGTTACATTAAAACAATCAAATGGAGATGATGTTGTAAAGACTATTTATGAAGAAGGAATTAATTCCCATTTAGATAGACAATTATCAGAATACAAAGCAATTCAATTATGTTGTACGTATAGTGAAAAAAAATACGGAGCTATTTATCTGAATCCGTGCCAGGATATAATTGATGATAAATTACCGGAATTTAATGAAATAAACTATGAAGATAAATCCATAAACGATGCAAGACCGTTACAATTTTATCCTACTGAACCATTTGATCCAGATGCAGGTATTTGTAATATTATGTTAAAAATGGATGATAACAACGTAAAAAAAATGTTTACTGAAGAAAATGAAGTATTTGGAGATAATATGATAGTAGAATTCTCTTATGATTTATCAAAAGAAAAAGGTTGGAGATGGATACCAAAAAGAGTTAGATATGATAAAACAAGTGAATATTTGCAAGGTATTAAAAATTATGGCAATGCGTATCATGTAGCCAATAGTAATTGGAAATCTATTAATAATCCTATTACAGAAGATATGATATGTAGTGGAATGGGAATACCTGATTTGACAGTTGACGAAGATATTTATTATAACAAACCCCCAGGTAAAACTTACACAGAAGCCATGAAAAATTTTCACAACTTATATGTTAAAAAAATATTAATTAAATCCGTATCAAAACAAGGATATACTTTGATTGATTATGCATGTGGTAAAGCAGGAGATTTACCAAAATGGATTAATTCGCGATTATCATTTGTATTTGGTATTGATAAATCAAAAAATAATTTAGAAGATAGATTAGATGGTGCTTGTGTAAGATATTTAAACTCAAGAAAAATAAACAAATATATTCCATATGCTTTATTTGTTAATGGTGATAGTTCATTTAATATTAAAAATGGAAGTGCTATGTTAAACGATCGAGCAATACAAATAACAAAGGCCGTTTTTGGTAATGGACCCAAAGAAGTCGATAAAATAGGTAAAGGTGTTGCAAGACAATATGGTAAAGGTGAAGAAGGGTTTAACATTTCATCGTGTCAATTTGCTGTTCATTACTTTTTGGAAAATCCACAAACACTTCAAGGATTTATGAAGAATCTATCAGAATGTACAAAATTAAATGGGTATTTTATTGGTACTTGTTATGACGGTAAACAAGTATTCAATTTATTAAGAAAAACGGAACAAGGTAATTCCGTTCAAATTGTTGAAAAGGGTAAAAAGGTTTGGGAAATTGTAAAAGGTTATAGTTCGGTTTCATTAGAAGATAATTCTAGTTGTATTGGTTATAGAATTGATGTATATCAAGATTCTATTAATCAATTGATTTCTGAATATTTAGTAAATTTTGATTATTTAGATAGAGTTTTAGAAAACTATGGTTTCAAACTAATTGATAGAGAAGAGGCCAAATCAATTGGTTTGCCTGAAGGAAGCAGCTTATTTGGTGAATTATTTATGAATATGATTGAAGAAGTAAAAAAAAATAAAAATACAGAAAAGGATTATGGAAATGCAATGAATATGACTGATTATGAAAAAAAGATATCATTTTTGAATAGATATTTTGTATATAAAAAAATAAGAAATGTTAATACAGAAAAACTACAAATAGAATTTAGTGATTATAGTCCATCTGAATTGGAAAATGATAAAATAGAATCTAACAATGCAATTTCAATTGCAAAAAAAACACTACGCAGTAAAAAACCAAAAATTCGAAAATTAAACAAAAAATTAGTTCTAGAGTCTAGTATAGAATAAATACTTTTGTATTTTGTGTCGTCACATATAGTAAATGGTTATAATCACTTAAATATTTGATTATATATTATTATATATCATCAAAAATTATAAATTTTATGAGTTATTATATAATACCAAAAGTACATCATTCAATAAACCTGTCCCCTTCTAAAACGGAGGATGCAATTATTCCATGTATATCTCAAACATTTATTAATTATTATAATTCAAAAAAAAAGTATATAGAATTGTTATGCAATAATCATGATTATTCATATGATAATATCATACAATATGTAAATACTCATGAATATATTTTTACAAAAGTACCTGGTTCTAATTTTTCTGTTAGTAAATTAAAACCAAAGAGTATTTTATTTTACGACCTGTTTGAAATAATACAAAATATAAATTTACTCGATATTTTCAAAACAGATGTTTTAAACTCTTTGATAATTGGAAAAAATTATGAAGATTCATTAGAGTGTTTAGAGATGATGAGAGAAAATTATAATAATGACAAATTTTTTTGTTATTATGAATATAACACTGAATTACATAATTGGATTAAAAATAATAAATTTAATTTTATTATATATGAAATCAATAATATTAACAATATTAATAATTATATTATTAAATTTATTGAAACAGTAATAATAATAACATCTAATTTGATTGAAAATGGTATCGTTATTATTAAAATTGAAAATGTATTTTATAAACCAATTTTGGATATTATATATTTATTTACTTCTTTATTTGAAAAAACGTACATTATTAAACCTAGTACCAGTTGCATTTCAAATCTAGATAAATATATAATATTAAAAAATTTTATTATAAAAAAAAATAATAATATGTTAATGAATAATTATAATACAATATTAAAAAATTTTTTAAACAATTTTGAGGTAAATTGTAATTTACATATTAAAAATATTATCAACAATGATTTACCTTACTATTTTTTAAATAAAATTGATGATATTAATTTAATCATAGGACAACAACAATTAGAGTTATTTGAACAAGTAATTAACATTTTATTAAGTAAAAATAAAGATGATAAAATTGAGAGTTTAAAAAAATATAATATTCAAAAATGTGTTCAATGGTGCGAAAAATTTAAAATACCTTGTAATAAATTTTCTGATAAAATTAATATTTTTTTGCCTGTTAAAGAAGATATAGTTGTAGTTGATAAATTAAAAACAGAAGATATGGTTACATGAAATAATAGTTTTTCTAATTTACAAAAATCTACAAAAATCTACAAAAATCTACAAAAATCTACAAAAATCTACAAAAACTTACAATAATGTATTACTATTTGGTGATTGTCTATAATGATTTGATGGTTTAACTGGATTTAAATAACCCCATCCTGTTCCATTTTCAACACTATATAAATAACGATATGGACTTCCTTGTGATTTTGGTGTATTGTATTCTGGTTTTCTAATATAATAACAGGCTTTTTTATTTTGATAAGTTGTTGGGTAGAAATTAAGTGGTGGTTTGTCACATATAGGAGCTTTATTTTTGTATAAAAATGGAACATTTGAAAACACAAGATCAGAAGTATTACTTTTACCAATTAATTTTCCAGATGAATTTGTATAATAAGATGCTGCATTTTTTTCAATTGTAGTAACATTTAATTTTAATGTTCTTGTACTTGATTCAACTGCACCTTGAGTAGCAAATTGAGGATTACTTGGTTTATAAACAACCAATTTACAACCGATTGGATTTGAAGGTCCTGATAATGGAACACCTATATATGGGTTTTGAATAAATTGTGTGTATAAAGCAATAGCTTCTTTGCTTACTTCACTTGACAATGATTTTAAATAATTAAATAAACCAATTATAGTATAATCATTTAATTTAAAATAACTTTCTTTATCTAATTTCGAGAGAATATTCCTGTTTATTAAAATATCAAAAAATATTGAAACTAACTCAATTTCAGATGTTCTTGTAATTTCTCCGTTTGGTTGACAATTTGCGAAATATGTGTTTGTAATTGATAAAGCATCTCCTGGTTTTGATGCTTTAATCATTGCTGCGGTTGCAGTCGGATTTGGTGATTTTTTTATCTCCTCAATATTAACTGGATTATAAGTTTCAAAATTAAATGCTCTTTGTTGATAAGTTTTGCATCTATTTTGTAAATATTGACTATGTGTAGTATAATAGTTTTTTTTTAAATTAGTGCTAGCATATACTACTCTTTTTAAAGCATTTTTTTCTTGATTACAGCATAATATAGGGTTTTCTGTATTTGGTTCCGGATTTTCTGTTAAATAAAAATTATTTGGATAAAAATTATCTACAATGCCAACACCTTGACATGTTTTACAATCAGTATTGATTTGAAATGCTTCATTTATTTCGGTCACAGGATTTTGTTTTACTAAATAACTTCCTGGTTTATCTTGCATTTCGTTTAATAAACCACTACCACCAAACCCTCCTCCTAATGATGTTCCTTTACTAGATTTTACACTTCTATTTAAGTTATATTGAATTAAGGCTACTTCATCTTTACCTATATAATTATGTTTATTTGTAATGTACTTATTTTCATTTGTTTTATCAATTGTTATTATATCAATATTAGGAATAACTCTTCCCTTTCTATAATGTTTTAATGGTCTTGCGGCACCAAATGGAGCCGGAAAAATATTTCCAGGGTCTAAATTTGTTAAAGGTCTAATATGTCCATGTGCAACTCCAGTAGGATTACTATTAACACCGGTTCCTTTCCAAGTTTTATAACCACCTTGATTAGTTAAATTACCTGGACGACCCATACCAACCGGATAAAAAGATGTTCCTAATGAATTAAATCCGGTATTTAATGAACTTCTATCTATAAATTGTGACATTTATGTATAAATATATAAAAGAAAATAAAAACCTTATATAATATAATAAATAATCTTTCAATAAATGATAGTAAATATATTGATTGTTGTTTTTATAATAATACTATTCAATCAAATATTAAATAATAGTATATTTAGACCATTAATAGAAGGTTTAAGTACAGACCAAAGTACAATTAATAAAGCAAGTGAACCTCCATCAAAACCTCCAGCAAAATCTACATCAAAACCTCCAGCAAAATCTACATCAAAACCTCCAGCAAAATCTACATCAGCACCATCACAAGCACCACAACCAATAGTTTCACAAACACCTGCACCTAGACAAACAACTTCTTCTGTATCATCACAACCGTCAACTATACAGAAACCAATAGTTTCACAAACACCTGCACCTAGACAAACAACTTCTTCTGTATCATCACAACCGTCAACTATACCACAACCAATAGTTTCACAAACACCTGCACCTAGACAAACAAGTTCTTCTGTATCATCACAACCGTCAACTATACAGCAACCAATAGTTTCGCAAACACCTGCACCTAGACAAACAACATCTTCCGTATCATCACAACCGTCAACTATACCACAACCAATAGTTTCACAAACACCTAGACAAACAACATCTTCTTTTTCATCACAACCGTCAACTATACAGCAACCAATAGTTTCGCAAACACCTGCACCTAGACAAACAACATCTTCTTTTTCATCACAACCGTCAACTATACCACAACCAATAGTTTCACAAACACCTGCACAAACAACATCTTCTTTTTCATCACAACCGTCAACTATACCACAAC
>Ga0209400_1001048_pt1 | contig 23510 bp, 24 predicted proteins | sample M_130807_EF_Meta_FD_187313 | JGI IMG/M metagenome (GOLD analysis project Ga0209400, IMG submission 187313) | Freshwater microbial communities from Lake Montjoie, Canada to study carbon cycling - M_130807_EF_MetaG (SPAdes) (version 2) | ecosystem: Environmental > Aquatic > Freshwater > Lake... | reverse complement strand
CAGACAGCAGACAAGACGTTCAAGTGATCGGGCTCATCAGCTTCGCTCATTTGCTCAGCCATCTCTATATGCTTGCCTTACCGCCGCTATTTCCGCAGCTGCGCACCGATTTCAATGTCGGCTATGTCGAGCTGGGACTCATGATCACGGCCTATGCTGTGACAACAGGTTTGCTGCAAACGCCTGTTGGCTTTCTCGTCAACAGGATCGGCGGGCAACGTGTTCTGGCAGGTGGCCTCTTCCTGAATGCGCTTTGTATTTCACTGGCGGGACTTGCCACTGAATATTGGCAACTGGTTGCCCTGATGCTTCTGGCTGGCGCTGGATCAAGTGTCTTTCATCCGGCTGATTATTCCATCCTCAGCGCGCGCATTTCCACAACGCGTATCGGGCGCGCGCTTTCGGCTCATTCGCTGGCTGGCAATCTGGGCTTTCTGGCAGCCCCACCCTTGATGGTTTTGCTTTCAGCTTTTTTGAGCTGGCGCACAGCTGCTATTCTTGTGGGCCTCGTCGGCATGGTCCTGGCGATCGCTATTTTCTTTCTGACAGCGCTTCTGTCAGGCGAAGGCAAGACAAAATCGAAGCAGAAGGATTCATGGGGGCAGCTGCTCAGCTCACCGAAAATCCTGATGCTCTTTGCTTTCTATGTGCTCTCGTCAGCCGCCAATTCCGGCATGGTTCATTTTTCGGTCGTCGCCTTCAAAGAGATTTATGGGCTGCCCGTGACCGTCACCGCCATGGCGCTGACGGCCTATCAAGGATTGCAAATGGCGGCCGTGCTGCCGGGTGGATGGCTCGCTGACAAGATCGAAAACCACGAACTTATTCTCGCGCTTTGTTTTGGCCTGTCAGGCGTGCTTGTTCTCACGGCGGGCATCGGCGGGCTGCCCTTCTGGATCGTGATTGCTCTGCTGGGCACGGCAGGTGCCATGCGCGGCCTCGTCAACGCCTCACGCGACGTCTCGGTGCGCCATGCTGCCACTGATGGCGTGAGTGTCGGGACTTTGTTCGGCTTTGTGACGACAGGCTATAGCGGCGGGCAGATTATCGGCCCGGCGCTTTATGGCTGGCTCATGGATTTCGGTCATCCCGAGCTTGTGTTCTGGGGGTCGGCGGGGTTTTCGACACTCGCCATCGCCACCATGATGGTCAACCGCGCAACACCGCGCGGCTGATCAGAGCTTGGTCTCGCCACGCCCTTTGCCAAGTTCTTTGGCCTGCGGCGTTTGCATGTAGAAATTCAAAAACTCGTAAGCCAGCGACGCATCATGCGACTGGTTGAATTGCGCCATCGCCTGCTTGTTGAGCACGCGCTTGGTCATCGCCAATGCATAGGCATTGCGCTTTAACAAGCGCTGCGCAATCTCATCCGTTTTGGCATCGAGCTCGGCCGCGGGCACGGCATAATTGACGACACCCATAGTCGCCAATTCTTTGGCGGTGAAGGGGCGGGCCAGCATCAGATATTCTTTGGCCATAGCGAGCGGCATTTTGAGTGGCGCAAACACCGTGCCGCCATCGCCTGTCACCATGCAATGATCGGCTGAGCCGACCATTTGACCATCAATGACGAGATCACCCGCGCTCATATGATGATCAGCAATAATCGCATCTTCACGCGCAATGATAAAATCACAGGCCAGCACAAGATTGGCACCAAAACCGACCGCATGGCCATTCACTTTGGCAATCACCGGCTTTTCAATCGTGCACATGGCTTCAACGGCTTTTGTCACGCCGCTCATAATATCCCAATCATTGCCGGGATTTCCGTGATGGCCATATGACGAGGGCGGGATGGTGAAGACATCTTCCTTGCCAGTGATGACAATCACGCGGATCTCATCATCATTGCGCAATTCTGTCAGAGCGCGGGCCACTTCACTCGCGCGCTGGGCACCACCGCGCTTTTCAGTGCGCATCAATTCGCGAATATGCTTTTCCATCCGCTTGAGTTCAATGGTTGCAACCTGACCCTTGCGGACAATGTCGAGCAAAACATAATCAGACATTTCTTATCCTCACTTGTCGGCAAGCAGCTTGGCAAAGCGCAGGCGAATAGGCTCTGGCGTTTTGGCCGCTTTTTCCAAAAGCCCTTGGACATAAGCGCCATCGACTGGGCTCGTCATAATGCCAGCCTTCAACATTTCGGCGCGGAAGGTTTCATCCATCGCCATATCCATGAAGGCCTTGCGCAGGATCGCGGCGCGATCTGCGGGGATTTCGGGCGGCGCCACCACTGGCAAAGCCATGAAGAAAGGCAGTTCAGCGAAATCGAGCAGAGCAAAATCATCGCCCTGTTTCACCAATTCGCGTGCAATCGGCACATCCGGATAATCGGGCAAACGCGTTGTGCGGCCAAAAGCAATTAGGGGTTTTAACTTTTTCTCGGCCCACAATTGCGGACGGCCCACCATGATCGCGCTGATATCGACAATCTGCCCATCGACTTCGCCGCGTTCCATCGCCAGCCAGATTTCATTGGCGCCCGGAAAACCGCGCACAACGTCGACATTCATGCCGACCATATCTTTGCCGATCAGCGCGAACGTAATGTTGGTTGAGCCGCCACGTGTGCCGCCCAAAATCGCGGGCTTCGACAATTTGGCGAGCTCAGCCATATTGCTGGCCGGAAAATTCTCGTTCACCACCATCAGATAGGCATCGTCCTTGTAGGACGAGAGCGAGCCGAGCCATGTCAGTTTCAGCGGATCGAAATTGGCATTGGGGTCATTCAGAAAAGCCAATTGCGGCAGAGCGCGGCTCATCACGACGATGGAGAGGCCATCGCGATCAAGCGTATGAGCCAACTTATTGGCAATGGCGAGCCCGCCAGCGCCGGGCTGGTTCTGCACGACAATGCTGGGGCGCCCCGGAATGAAACGCGCCAGATGCCGCGCAATGGTGCGGCCCGCCGTGTCGTAATAGCCGCCCGTCGAGGAACCGACGATAATGTTGAGCGTCTTGCCCGCATAAAATTGGTTTTGCGCCTGCGCTCCGCTCAGACCAATGGCGGGTACGGCTGCAATTGAGGCCAAAGCCTCCCGTCGTGAGAGCATGTCTTCCTCCCTATTGGCGAGCGTCTGTCGCGCTCTGTTTCTGCTGACAATGATAGCCCGATTGTAGGGGCCTGCAATGCCCTTGCCTCGATCTGCGGCCGGTTCTAGGCTCATGATCAAGCGCCGCTGACAGGTGCAGGGCCAAAAGGCCCATGGGAGGAACATATGGACCTGATCGCTGACCATGGCCGCCGCGTCACTGTGGACGAACTCAACACAACCAAGCTGCTGGCGCACGCCGCTGAACAGGCCCGTGATCGCAAATATGATGAGATGATGATCGTCGATTGCGACGCTCATCATTATGAAAACGAGAATTTCGGCGACATTTTCCCCTTCATGGAAAATGACGTGCTGAAGCAACTCACCATGGGTGGGCGCCTCAAGAATGGCGTGCAGGCACTGCTGCCGACACAGATCGGCTATCAAGACATGGGCGGGCGCGTGACGCGTTATCCGCTGCGCTCGAGCGAAAAGACTGATCCCAATCGTTTGCGCGACGTGCAGCTCGGCGAACGCTGGATGGACGCGATGGGCGTCGATTATTCCTGCCTCTTCCCCACGGGCATGCTCAACGTTGGCCTGCATCCGCAGAAGGAAATGGAAGTCGAACTCTGCTGGGCCTACAATCGTTGGCTCACCGAAGTCGTGCTGCCAGAAAATCACGGCCGCTTCTATACGCAGCTCGCACTCCCCTTATCCGATCCAGATGCTTCGTTGCGTCAGGTCGAAAAATTCGGGGCGTGCAAAGGCGTGACGGGCTTCATGGTGACGACCGTGCGCACGCTCCCCGTGCATGATAATGCGCTGATGAAGGTCTATCGTGCGATTGAAGAGCGCGGTCTTTCGCTGGCCTTCCACTCCGGTCCGAACTGGGGCGAGCCTGTTTTCCAGGGTCTGAACCGCTTCATCTCGGTTCATGCGCTTGGCTTCGCATTCTACAACATCCTGCATTGCACGAACTGGGTCATCAACGGCATGGGCGAACGCTTCCCCAAGCTGCCCGTGATCTGGATTGAATCGGGTCTCGCTTGGATCCCGTTCCTGATGCAGCGCCTCGACCATGAATATATGATGCGCCCGTCGGAAGCCCCGCTCCTGAAGAAGAAGCCCTCGGATTATATGCGTGACATGTTCTATTCAACGCAGCCGATGGAAATACAGGACATGGAAGCGTTGGAAACAACCTTCCGCATGATGAACGCTGAAACGCAGCTCATGTATGCATCCGACTATCCGCATTGGGATTTCGACTTGCCGAGCACGATCTATGATCTGCCCTTCCTGTCGGAGAAGGCCAAACACAATATTCTGGGCGGCACGGCAGCGCGTCTTTTCAAGCTTCCTCCACGTAATGAGAAGCAACAGGCCCGCGATCGCAATTATGGCAATTACACCGCAGGCTGATTGATCTCTGGGGAGAATGTTCATGCGCCTTGCAGCTGTCTGCATCACAGCCATCGCATCCATATCGGCTGCGCATGCGCAAAGCCCTGAGGCTTTCTACAAGGGCAAGACCATCGACATGATGATCGGCTCGGAAGCGGGTTCGGGCTATGATGCCTATGCGCGCCTTGTTGCCCATCACATAGGAAAGCATATTCCCGGACGGCCCAATATTGTCGCCAAACAAATGGTCGGCGCAGGCGGCATTGTCGCCACAAATTATCTGGCAAAGATTGCCAACAAAGATGGCAGCGTGATTGGACAGGTGCAAAACACAGTGCCGTTCCAGCCTTTGGTGACGCCGGGTGGCGAGCAATTTGATGCGACAAAACTTGGATATATCGGCTCGGCCAATAGTGAAGTCGCGCTGGCTTTCACATGGCATACATCATCGACCAAGACGCTTTCGGATTTGCAAAAGCGCGAGACGATCATGGCGGGTGTGATCGGCTCCATCAGTGCCAATTATGCTTATGCGATGAGTGATCTGACGGGCGCAAAAATCCGCCTCATCACCGGCTATGCGGGTGCTGGACAATCCATGCTGGCTTTGGAGCGCGGCGAGATTGAAGGCTATCCGGCGCTGTTCTGGTCAACGTTCAAAACCACCAAGCCGGATTGGATTGCGCAGAAGAAGGTCAATTTGCTCGTGCAGCTGGCGCTCAAAAAACACCCTGAACTGCCAGATGTGCCTTTGATTTTTGATTATCTGAAAACAGATGATGATCGTGCTGCTGCAGAATTGCTGCTCGCCCCGCAATTGGCTGGACGCCCCTTCATCACCCCGCCCGATATTCCCAAAGAGCGACTGGCTGCTTTGCGCACGGCCTTTAATACAATGATGGCAGATGCCGATTTCAAAGCTGATGCCGACAAGCGCAATATGGAAGTGCAACTTGTCACGGGCGAAGAAATTGCCGGCGTGGTGGCACGCGCTTATTCCACCAAGCCGGATATTGTCGCCAAAGTTCGGCGCATGAGCGAGCCGCGCTGATTAAATCGCGCGCGGCGCAAAGCTCTCTTCATCGGCCATGTCCCAAGCATGAGCAAAGCGGACATCTTTCGTGCCCGTGAGCAATTCGCCTTTGCGCAAATTGGGATAGAGATCAGCGAATGTGACCACTTCGCTGGGCGAAATACGCCGCGAGATGAATTGCGCTTTGAAGCCGGAGGGATGATCAAGGCCCGCAGCCGCCGTCAATTCCGCCAAAGCTTCCAGCGTTGCATGATGGAAATTGGCCACGCGTTGCGCCTTGTCAGGCACAACCAAGGCACGCTGGCGGAAGGGATCTTGCGTCGCAACACCTGTCGGGCATTGATCCGTATGGCAGGATTGCGATTGAATGCAGCCAATCGCAAACATGAAGCCGCGGGCTGAATTGCACCAATCAGCGCCCAAAGCAAAAGCGCGCGCAATATCGAAAGCGGTCGCGATTTTGCCGCTCGCGCCAATGCGTATGCGCTCGCGCGCACCAATGCCAATCAAAGCATTGTGGACGAAAGAAAGCCCTTCGCGCAGAGGCTTGCCTAAATGGTCGAGGAATTCGAGCGGGGCCGCCCCCGTGCCGCCTTCCGCACCATCCACCACAATGAAATCTGGATAAATGCCCGTTTTCACCATGGCTTTGCAAACAGCCAGAAACTCCCATTCATGACCAACGCAGAGTTTGAAACCAGTCGGCTTGCCACCTGAGAGACGGCGCAATTCGCCTATGAATTGTATCATTTCAATGGGTGTCGAAAAGGCCGGATGTTTGGAAGGTGAAATACAATCCTGTCCCACAGGCACGCCACGCGTCTGCGCAATTTCCTGAGTGACTTTGGCGCCCGGCAAAACGCCGCCATGACCGGGCTTGGCGCCTTGCGACAATTTGAGCTCGATCATTTTGATCTGCTCATGAGCAGCGGTTTCAGCAAAACGCTCAGGCGAAAATGTACCGTCCGCATTGCGCGCGCCAAAATAGCCGGAACCCAATTCCCAGATAATGTCGCCGCCACCTGAGCGATGATAGGGGCTGAAGCCACCCTCGCCCGTATCATGCGCAAAGCCACCTTTGCGTGCGCCCTCATTCAACGCGCGGATCGCATTTGGGCTCAAAGCGCCAAAACTCATCGCAGAAATATTGAAAACCGAAGCTGCATAAGGATGCACGCAATCAGGCCCCCCGACGCGCACACGAAAATCAGACGGCGCCAGAGGCTTTGGCGCCAGAGAATGACTCATCCATTCAAACCCGTCGGCATAGACATCGTAGGTGGTGCCGAAAGGGCGCTTGTCCAATTGCATCTTGGCGCGCTGATAGATAATCGCGCGCTTGTCACGGCCAAAAGGCATGCCGTGCTTTTCGTCCTCGAAGAAATATTGCCGCATCTCGGGGCGAATGGATTCGAGGATAAAACGCAAATGCGCTGCAATGGGGTAATTACGCAGCACGGCATGACGCGTTTGAAACAGGTCATGCAAACCAATCAATGTGAAGCCGGCGCCAAGCAGAAAAATGGCCAAAGCCCAAAGCGATTGGCTACCAGAGGCAATCAGCGAAAAGCCGCCCAGAGCTAAAACCACAGCCAGGGTGAAGGGGATAAAACGGGGCGCAAGTATCAATCGCCAAGACATAAGCTTTTCTCCGATGCGGGGCTGAGCTGGTTGCCGCCAGCTAAGCCTTTGGCGAAGCTCACGTCTACTAGGTAGTTTCATCCTTCAAAATGCGCTTGATCAAGCCGACCAGCTTTTTCCGGTCCTGCTCGGCAAAGATCTGATCCGCGCTTTTCTTTCCCCCAGCCTGTTGAGCCAAGGAAACAGCCACAGGTGACAGGTTCATGATGGTCGCCGGCGGGGTCACGCGCGGATGGACAAGTGCCGTCTGAGCCACCGGCAGGACCGGGGTCACAATATGGTCGGTTCCAAGTGGTTTCACATCTGACATGGCCCACCCTCCAGGGAGCTGCCTTTAAAAACGGCATGGCAGCCGTTTTTTCAATTCCTGCCGATCATAATCTGCCATCGGGGCCATGGTGCAACCTTGATCAGCAGGCCCTTTTTGCATGTGTAAGCGGCAAGTCTTACTTCCTGATCATATCCCAAACTTCATAAATATTGAGGCTCCGCGGGCTGCTCTGCAATTCACTCAACACGATCAGAGCCACAAGCAATGCGCCATAAAGAATGAACTGATTACGGGTCATAAAAGTCTCGTCCTATCTTTGCTGCAACTGCGAGATATATGCTGCAATTGCGCTCTTCTCGTATTTCTCAACCATTGCGCGCATTACCAGAGATCCAAAGTTGAAAACTGCCGTAAGCGATATGGGCGCATCTCTCACTTTGTGAGGAAGCATATGCAGCATATCGAAACTTTTTCTGTACCGGACATGCTGCTTCATCTGCATGATGACATGATTATTGATCATCGCGCAGCCGCGACCCTCGCGCTTCAACATCATTGTAAGGGTGATCTGGAGAGGGCCCTTGTCTGGGAGCGGCTAGCGGTCTTCTTGCGTGTCAGCGAAGCTTATATTTTTGATGATTATGCGGGTCTGAATTAAAGCCTTCCCCGCGAAACTGATCGGATAAACAGTCCTCAGACGGGCATTTTGAAAGCTATCCCGCAAAATAAGGATCGCTTTCAGGCCCGTCTGGGTCTATAAATAGGGCCTTGGCGGGCCCGATGCGCTTTATTGGGCCCCTGGTTAAAATAATAAAATCCGACCATTCATGGGGAGAGACGAATGCCCGCACTTGATAATGCAGACATGGTAGCAATTCTTGGCGAGGACTATCTCACCAAGAAAGAGGAGCTTGAGCGCGCAAGCGGTCTAGGCGCTGAAGAGCGCGACGCGAAAGCCCGCATCGAAAGCCTGAACAACCAGAAAGTTCCTGCCCTGTGTGGCGTGTTCCTCGGAGCCTTGTTGGTCTTTGCGACGAAATGGTCCCCCTCGGCAGCTGCAGCTAGCAACCAGACTATGTTGGGCGGGGGCTTTGCCCTCGTATGCTTGGCGACCTATTTCTGGCTGGTCTATGCAGTCAAAAAGGGCCGCAGCTCAAATTGACGCTCGCAGCATAGCGATCAAATCATCTCTAAACTGTGTAGTCAGTGACTTGAAGCATCAAGTCACTGACTGCTTCTATCGCGCTTTTCAAAAGCTGGTCATTTTAAAAACGTACTGTACAGGCTGTATCTTGATAACCAGTCATGGCCTTCACAACTCTTTCACCACCATTTAATTCTTCGAAATAAACAATACCCATGCGGTCTTGAGCGGGACGGCTGTCGGGCAATCTAAAAACAGTGATTTCAGAAAATCCCATAATATCGTCCCGGTAAAATACTGAAAAACGATATGCCGTCTCGTGTCGCCTCATACCGACTATTTTGCCTCTGTAATTTTTTCCGACCGTTTCAACGACCACTTCATTCCCGACCCAAGTGATCGACGGCAATGTTATCATCATTGCCAAATTTTTACCGGTCTGCGCGCAGGAGCCAGACGTAGGAAAGGCTTGTGAAAAAGCAGATGTTGTAAATCCAGAAAATAAGAGAAGTGCTGGAATGAGAGCTTTTATGTATTTCATCTATAGTCCCTGCTGCAGTCTGCGGAGAGCGAAAAAAAACTTCGCTGCCGAGTAATCTCATTAGTTATCGACTTTTATCGATCACTGCATGTCCTGATTTTCAAGGGGCCATAACTTTTGAATGGATACTCGTCAAAATGAATGAAGGCGCAGGCATTTTGAAAATCACCACACTCCCACAACTCAGTCAGGAGCTAGAGCTGCGCTGATCATCGGTCGATATCTAAAAGTACGACTGGTAATTTTTATGAAGCCAAGCGGGAGGGAATTGATCATTCAGCGCCAAAAACTGACGTAACCAATACAAACGCACCACAATATAAAAGCACCCGAAAGAGAGGTTCTTACGATCAGTGACGAATTGAACATAAGGCTTCTCCCGTCGCAGCAAAGAAATGTCGTATTACTAGCGGGCAGTGCAAGTTCTATGACAAAATTAAATCATGAAGAACGGCGTGAATTAATAATAAAAATTCATAATTAATCAATTCCAACTCAGGCGTTTTGCCATCAATCTATATCTGAAAGTTCAGCTGAGAAATTTGGTGGAGCCAGACGGAATCGAACCGACGACCTCTTCAATGCCTATTAATTATCAACTCTTCTATTTCGGGCAATATTTTTCCGCGCTTGCTCAATATCTAATTTATAAGCAAAGCCATATTGCTTCAGCAGATCTAAAAATTGTGGGCCATTAATAAGAGTTAAGTTCTTGTCGCGAGCAAACTCATAACTGTCTGCACCATAGTTACTAGTCGTCACTAATATGCCCTTGTTAGCCCCCTCGTTTTGTGTTGTTCCGAATAATTCACGAACAGCTGCAACCTCGACTGTATTTGTATACCTTTTCGCTTGAACAATAATTTTGCCGCCAGTGATAGGGTCTGGATCAAAAACTACAGCGTCAACACCTCTGTCCCTCGAAGATCTGGTTACCTTAACTTCAGCATTTTTACCTTTGAAATGGAGCTCAAACAGTTGCCTAACAAGATGCTCAAAGTCCTCCCAATCCATCTCAGCAATATTTTCATCTTTGCTCGGAATAATAGAACGTCCATCTACAAACCGATCGTCGTTTCTATCAAAATTCATAATCGGAGGAACATCTACGGCATCGGCCAACACGGAAGCAGCAACACCATTATTTCTTCTGAAAAAAGCCTCCGCATCAACGTGAGCAACATTGATGCGTTTCAAGTTTGCAACAGATACCATTATTGATGCCAAATTTGCCTCGGCATCAAGTCCAGTTGAGGGGCTTTTAAAATTAGTCTTTACGTTGACCGCTATATTCTCAATAAGGCTTATAAAATCAAAGCGAATTACCTCGATAAGCGTCCTCAGAATAACTCCATAAATATATTTATCATAAAGTTTTTGATGAGTCTTCAACGCTAACGGTTGACGTCTACCATCAGCTCTCTGAACTTTTAAATCTGCGAAGGATGTGACATACAGATCAATCAAAATAAGATTTGATGAAACATCACATTTTATTCTAAATCTAGGTGCAATAATGTCGGGATATGGCGACTGAGTTAGCGCCACTTGAAGAAATTTTTCCATTAGATTTGAGTTGCCTTTAGAGGCCTGTGTCTCATAATCTTTCAGTATTAAAATTGCTTTTCTTTTTCGTTGATCGAAATAATTATTGTTTCTATTCCAGATGCTTAATGCCTGATCAAATTCAGCATTATTCTTTACATCAATCTCACGACATTCTCTCCGCCAATCCTGCTCAAGGCTTTGGTAAGACGCAATAGCTGCATCATACTTCCGCCACTCGGACGTCATTGAATTTGCATAATACGGCTTCAAGCGTAATTCATTTTCATCGTTTGATTTTTTGAAATCTCGCTCCCAGACCATATATTTGAATGCGTATATAAATTGCTCAAAAAAGTTCAGGTTCTTAGCCTTTATCGGCTTCGAAGGTACTGGAACGAGCTCAGGCATCAATGGCCTATCACGATAAGGTTTGCTTGGTGACGGCGGGCCTTTGGGGTACTGCGGATTTCGCTTGTACGGCTTTGGTGCTGTAAAATTAATTTCTTCGATCAATGAAATTGGATGCCTGCGCATCGATGCGTCCAAGAAGCTACTAAAGTAATCCTCAGTTATCAGTCCTCGTGATAAATATCTCCGTTCCAAAAATTCTTGAACGTCCGCAGTAGATATCAATTTCGATGCATCGTTTTTTTGTTCGGTTACGTTTGTGCTATTATTTTTTGAAGACTGATTTGTTACTGTCACATCAATAGAATTCGGGATAGATAAGATTTCACCACACATCCCACATATAGGTGATGCACCAGATCGCAATCTTTCAGCATTAATGCGATTTAGTTTTCCGCAATTTGCGCATAAGCTGGTGCTCATTATGTTCAACCTTCAGTGGGCTCGCATTGCTGCGCATGCGGCAAGTCCCAAAAAGCAAAGCAGTGCGACAACGATTAATTCCATTGGGGGCCTCAGACCAAACTAACGTTTAGCCTTTAAGTTAGGGACATGGAGGTCTCAGAAAGAAATCCTGAAAAGCCCATTTCATAGTTTCGGGCATAATTTAGGGAAAGTGTTTTTTGCGCAATTGGGAAATTTGGTGGAGCCAGACGGAATCGAACCGACGACCTCTTCAATGCCATTGAAGCGCTCTCCCAACTGAGCTATGGCCCCACGTTTTTTGCCCTGACTTTTTTCAAAGTCAGCTCGCATCTTGTCCCTTGGGGAGGTTAAGCTCTCCGAGGGTAAATGATAGGCAATACTTGCGCTTATCAAACAGTCTTGATTACTTTGGCGTCACCGCCACCTAAATCATTCAATCGTCAGTTTTTTTACATAGACCAACTCAAAAAAGTTTCAATTGTTTAGCGTAGAGTTCAGTTGAATTGTTATCGGTGATCAAAAACCCATATCCAAGAAATGCTGATTCTCTATATGTATTTATACGCTCTTGCTGCGCAAATTCATCAAATAAAACACCGCAATCAATACCAAGTGCTTCTCGATATTTAACCAACGAAATATTCCAATCCGATGGATGTGGTTTTAGAATTAATCTCAAACATTTTTCGTCTTGCACTACTTTTTTGATGTCATTCTGAATAGATTCCAATCTCTCTTTTTGAGATAAAAGACGATATGGGGGCAGAAGAACAAGAGCGACGTCGCTCAAATCCGTCCTAAAACCGCTTGGCATTGGCGGAAGAGGGAGCTGGATTTTATCAAAGCCTGGAAATGCGTCTGGGAATAAAGAAACTAGACCATACAGCTTTGAGTGATTCATCTCATAAAATTTAACGCCCCGATTATAAAGGCTTTGCATCTTGCTAGTTTCTATAGCTCCTGATTTAAAATATTCCGCTAAATCCGGATGGCTTAAAATAGAACCGCGCATCCAAATCGAAGATCCGTATTTCTGAAAAAAGGGCGCATACGCAGCGGACCCTTCGTCGTAAATATAGATGCGTTCACATAGATCCGATTCGATGAGGGTTCTAGTATAAAAATTTCCCATCTGTGGGGCGAAAAGGACATAACTACCGTATTGAGTCCGGACGTAATCCATAATTTTCTTTAGAGCGCCGCATACAGAGGCTATCTCCTGCGAATTCTGACTAAAAAAATGGTGATTTACACCCAATGTAGCCTTTGCTTCCTGCGGCGTAAAATTACGCGCACATATCATAATGATCTGTTCAGCTTTTATGATTTGCTGAAGTGCAAGGTAGGTTTCATAGCCAATTGGCGACCAAACCACTATTATTATGGGCTTTCCATCAAACATGTCGTATTTAGCCCTAAGCTTCGAGACTTTGATTAAAGGTCTTTTGCAGTGGTTTCAGCCAGAACTCTGGCTTTTTCAATATTTTTACAAATGAGGTGGCGGCAGAACCGACACCGAATACAGTATCTCTAGGATATTTTTTTCCCCATGAGCTTAAGAAAAAGTCACTAATAATTTCATGATTGAAAGCCGAACAATGGGTAATCGATAGCGATCTAGACCGGAAGTTTTGTCGGCTTCCAATATTGAGACTTGGGACACCCAAAAACGGTGCCTCGCGAACACCGGCACTGCTGTTACCTAGTATTGCCGATGCATTACGCATTAACTCTGAAAAATATAGAAAGCGCATTGATGGAATCACGCGAAATCTATCTTCTGGAAGAGACTTAATTTCTGCAAAAATGTGTTCGGTTCCAGGATCATTATTGGGCATAATCACAACAAATGATTTTTCTGAACTAATAAGCATATCGAAAAATGATTTTGCCTGCGCTCTCATGCTGTCCCTCTCAGAAGTAACAGGATGAAGTATTACAATGCCATAATCATCGTAATTAATATTATAATGTTTTTTTACTTCGTTGATTGAAACATTGGATGGCTCAGCATGTACATCTAATTCAGGCGAACCTATGCAATAAATATTGCTTCTGTCTTCGCCAATTACCAAAAGGATATTAGCTGCTTCCTCTGAACTCACGAAATGGTTTGTGCAAAGTTTTGAGTTACAGTGACGCATACTTTCATCAATATTCCCAGATAATTCCCCGCCCTCTATATGGGCGGATCGAATTCCGAGCATTGCGCAAACGATTGACGCGGCGAGAGCTTCAATTCTGTCGCCATGGATGACAACCAAGTCCGGACGTGTTTCCTGTAAATAATCAGAAAGACCTAGGATGGTTTTAGCAAGTACTAATTCAAGAGAATCACCTTCACGTTGATTCACGAACTCATAAAAATTAAACTCTGTATGACGACGCACTTCAATTCGCGTCTCACCATATTTCTTCATCATATGCATCCCGGTGATGAAGAAGTTAACATCGAATTTGTTCTTTACGCAGCCTTTCGCCAGAGGTTCCAGTTTACCGAAGTCTGCTCTTGTTCCAGTTACGAACAACAACCGCTTATTCATTTTATAGCCCCTTTAGGGAAGTTTTGTTCGAAATCTCCCCATTTCAGCTGCTGGTTATATGCGACATCGTTCTTTAGGGTGGCGCCAATAAGCACATCAAAAAACTCAACCGAGATTTCCCCTGAACCAGGTCTGCGGGCCCAGATGTCGCGCTCAGATAAAACGTGACCTTGCCGAAGGTCGCGATCAGCAACAATTGATCCGCGCGCAAATCGATATACGGCCTCCTCCTCAAATTTTCTGCGTTTTGGATTCATCATCGCGTTATGTATTTCTTTTGATCGGCTCAAAATTAGAGATAATTCGGCTGGATCCATCGAACATGAAATGTCAGGCCCAACACGATATCTCGTGTCCGTAAAATGACGTTCAATAATGCATGCTCCAAGCGCGATGGATGCGAGGCTCATATATGGCCCGATACTATGATCGGAAAAACCTATAGGTACGCCTGGGAACGCATTACTGAGTTCTGAAATCCCTTTTAGGCTTACATGCTCAGGCGGTGACGGATAAAGATTTGTACATTCAAGGAGTGCAAATTTCACTTCTGAATTTCTCAACACATCAACAGAGCGCGTAATACTTTCGATGTCTTGCATTCCAGTGCTTAAAATAATTGGTTTTTTAAAACTGGCGACATGCTTGAGAAGCGGTATATGGTTACATTCACCAGAGCCAATTTTAAAAGCTAAGACACCGATATCATTTAGGAATGTTGCCGCCGACCTAGAAAACGGCGTGGATATATAGATCATACCCATCGCTTCAACATGTCGCTTCAGCCTAATTTCATTTTCTTGCGACAGTGCAGATTTTGAGATTATTTCCCAAATTGATTCATTGGCATTTGGTGGGTAAACACTCTTCGCTTCATCAGTCATTTCGTCGTCTACGAAATGCGTCTGATGCTTAATGATTTCACAGCCGGAATGGAATGCAGCAGTTGCCATGTTCATTGCGGTTTCGATGTCACCTCCATGATTTATGCCAATTTCTGCGATCACTAAGGGAGCGGATGATGAAGATATCTCTCGATTACCTATTTTCATTTGGCCCTCTCTTTTTCTTTATTGATAAATTTCTCGCAATTCCTAAAATCCTCTTCGTTATCGATGTCTGTACTGAGTTGTGGGGGCATCAGAAATGCGCCAATTTTATTCGAGTCAAACCGTCCGTCACGGAGAAACCTCTGCGCATCGAAGACATAAATCGATCCGTTAGGCCGATAGGCTTGCGGTAAATTTTGGCGGTTTGCAAAAAGATATGAATTTTCTGCAAGTGGGCAGAATTCTCCGTCTTTTATGATTCCGTATTTAAGAACTTTAGAATCTGTTTCAGACACTGACATAACCAGTCCGAACTGGTTAGTAATGAACATCCCTTGCGCTGCCAGAATGTGTTCCGGCTCTCTCAGCGGGGAGGTAGGCTGCAGCAGCACAGTAGCACCGCGGACGGAGGCCGCAGAAAGTGCATGCGCAATTACTCGCTCTATCGGGACATCATCACCTGCAAGATTTTCTGGACGGTGGATGAGTTCTACTTGTTCCGGGTGTTCGGCATTTAATATTTGCGGGATGTCCGTCGATACTATGACTTTGGATGCCCCAGCGAGGAGTGCTTGTTGTACCGAGTGCCAATAAAGCGGTTTGCCATCCAGCATCCTAACATTTTTTCCCGGCAATCCCTTTGACCCACTTCTCGCGGGTATAAGTGCAACAAAATTGCTTGGTTTGACGGTGTGCATGGTTTCCAACGCTCTATTATTTCCGACGAGAGAGACTTCAGCAATTTTCGTGCCAATTGGTGGTGTGCGGAGTTAATATCGTAAATCATTGAAAATAAAAATATTGTCCCTTTTCTTCCCCTGCGCAGCAGGACATAGCAGCTGCAGCGGCCGGCTTTCGCCGTTTTTGAAACTTGAGAAATATACACGCCCCTCGGTCCAAGTCCGCGAACAGGCCAAGGCACTCTTCGTAGTACTGATCGCTTATCAATTTTCAGAGGAGGTATATTTGGTGGAGCCAGACGGAATCGAACCGACGACCTCTTCAATGCCATTGAAGCGCTCTCCCAACTGAGCTATGGCCCCACGTTTTTTGCCCTGACTTTTTTCAAAGTCAGCTCGCATCTTGTCCCTTGGGGAGGTCAAGCGCTGCGAGCGGCAAGAATGATACGAGACACATCGGCGCCCGTTCAGTGGGCGGCTGTGTAACCCAATAGCCGCCCTATCACAACCCCTGAAAGATCAGCTTTCTTCGTCGTCCTGAAGATCGCTGTCGATGAGGCCCGAGACATCGTCCGGATCGCCCTCTTCCTCTTCAAGGAAGGTCTCATCCGCACCATCATCTTCAATTTCAATATCGTCGTCAGGCACAACGACCTTGTCGTCAACGGCATCCGCCTCTTCAAGCGAGACGAGCTCGGCGCCGGCAACTTCTGGCTGCTCATCATCATCCACCGGGGCAGCGCGTGCCGCGGCGGCGCGGCTCAGGGCCGCCACCTGGAAAATCGCGCCGCATTTCGGGCAGGAGATCGGGTCCTTGTTCAGGTCGAAGAATTTCGCGCCGCAGGACTGGCACTGACGCTTGCTGCCGAGTTCGGGTTTCGCCACGTTCGATGAGCCCCTAAAATGGCCGCCAAGCCTCTGGCTGAGGACTGAATGGGCGGCATGTGTTTCGCGATCCGGTTAGTCGGGCTTCGGGCGGCTGTCAAATGAGAAGTAGCGCAAGGCGCTGGCTGGGTCGCTCTCTGGGTGACTTTGGCAGGCCCGGCATGCTACGCACGCAACGAAATCTCATCCCAGTCCCGAGGTACCTTTGGCTTCCCATTCCTCCCATGGACCCGCCCAGCCGCTGACAGCGGGCCGCTCGAAACCCCTTTCGGGCGCCCTCAAGCCGCCGGGTGATAAATCCATCTCCCACCGCGCCATCATCTTCGGCCTGCTTGCCAAGGGCGTGACCCCTATCGAGGGCCTGCTGGAGGGCGATGACGTGCTGCGCACAGCCGCCGCCTGCCGGGCTTTGGGTGCCAAGGTCGAGCGTCTGGGCGATGGCAAATGGCGGGTCGAGGGTGCGGGCCTCGGCTCGCTGCTCACCCCCAAAGACGTGCTCGATTTCGGCAATGCCGGCACCGGCACGCGCCTGATGATGGGCGTTGTAGGCGGTCATGCCATCAAGGCGACCTTTGATGGCGATGCCTCTCTGCGCAAGCGCCCGATGCGCCGTATTCTGGATCCGCTCGCGCTGATGGGCGTGGAAGTCATCAGCGAGACAGAGGGCGGGCGCTGCCCGATCACCATTCAAGGCACGGGCGAGCCAGCACCTATCGAATATCGCTCACCTGTTGCCTCCGCACAGTTGAAATCAGCCATTCTTCTGGCGGGGCTCAATTCGCCGGGCCGCACCATTGTGATTGAAAGCGAAGCCTCGCGCGATCATACAGAAAAAATGCTCACCTATTTCGGCGCCAAAGTGCATGTCGAAAAAGAAGGCGTGCATGGCCGCAAGATTACGCTTGAAGGTCGCCCGACCCTGACACCGCGTGAAGTCATTGTGCCAGCCGACCCGTCCTCCGCAGCCTTCCCGCTGGTGGCCGCACTCTTGGTGCCGGGCTCTGATGTCACCATCATCGGCATGATGATGAATCCTTTGCGCATCGGCCTGCTCACCACTTTGCAGGAGATGGGCGCACAGATTGATGTCACCAACCCGCGCATTGAAGGCGGCGAAGATGTGGCTGATCTGCGCGTGCGTAGTTCGCAGCTCAAAGGCGTAGATGTGCCCGCAGATCGGGCACCTTCGATGATTGACGAATATCCGGTGCTGGCTGTCGCGGCCGCTTTTGCAAAAGGCGAAACACGCATGCGCGGCCTCTCCGAATTACGCGTGAAGGAATCGGATCGCCTCGCTGCTGTTGCCGCAGGTCTGGAAGTCAATGGCGTGTCTTACGCGATTGATGGCGATGATCTCATCGTGCATGGCACCGGCACAGTGGCAGGCGGCGGCACGGTTGAGACGCATCTTGATCATCGCATTGCCATGAGCTTCCTCGTCATGGGTCTGGCCTCCGACAAGCCGGTGACGATTGATGATGCAGCAATGATTGCCACCAGCTTCCCGACCTTCCGTCCGGCACTTGAAAACCTCGGCGCGACTTTTTCATGAGCGCCATGCTGATTGCGATTGATGGTCCCGCAGCCTCGGGCAAAGGCACTTTGGCGCGCCGTCTCGCGCGCCATTTCAACGTGCCCCATCTCGACACCGGACTGCTCTACCGCGCGACGGCCGCGGGCGTGCTCGATCGCGGCGAACGGCTAGAGGATGTCGAGCATGCGGTATCTGTGGCGCGCGGCCTCGCGCTGACCGATTTCAATGAAGACAGATTGCGCGGGCGCGAAATGGGAGAAGCGGCTTCCGTGGTCGCCGCCATTCCGGAAGTCCGCGCCGCTTTGATCGAGGTCCAGCGCCGTTTTGCCGCCCGCCCCGAGGGCGCCGTGCTGGACGGGCGCGATATTGGCACGGTCATCTGCCCGGACGCGCCCGTGAAGATTTTCGTCACCGCCACCCTCGAAACCCGCGCCCAGCGCCGGGCTCTGGAACTGGCCGGCCGGGGCGAAAAGGTCGATTTCGCCGCCATTCTGGACGATATCCGCAAGCGCGATGAACGCGATTCCGGCCGCTCCAGCGCCCCCCTCAAGGCAGCTGCCGATGCTGTCACACTGGATACAACCAAGCTCGGGGTCGAAGAGGCCTTTGCCGCGGCGTTGAAAATCGTGGCTGAGAAAACCGCGAGGGGCTGAAAAGCCCCATTTCATCGAATCAACTTGCAATCGGGCGGGTCTGCCTGCTAGAAATCGCGCGATCTCGGGCGAGGGGTTCTTTCTCTTCGCCCGGTTTCTTTTTGAACCCGCTTTCTGCTCCGGCCTGCCGGCATGCTTTTCAAAAGCAGTTCCGATCGCAACGTCGATCGGCACCGGATGCACGAAGGCACACGCAACGCTAACCCTGCCGGCCGCCCGACCTCGGGCATCTCAGGAGACATTATGGCTATTTCCGCTGATTCGAGCCTCAACCCGACGCGCGATGATTTCGCTGCTCTGCTCGACGCAAGCTACGGTGAAAACGAAGCTTTCGAAGGTTCTGTTGTTCAAGGAACCGTTGTCGGTATCGAAAAAGATGTTCTTGTCATCGACATTGGTCTGAAGACCGAAGGTCGCGTGGCGATCCGTGAATTCACCGGTGTTGGCGGCCGCGATGCTGCCCCGAAGGTCGGCGACGTTGTCGAAGTCTATCTGGAGCGTATCGAAAACGCGCTCGGTGAAGCTGTCATTTCGCGCGACAAAGCGCGCCGCGAAGAAAGCTGGGTCAAGCTCGAAAAGGCTTTCGAAGCTGGCGAGAGGGTCGACGGCGTTATCTTCAATCAGGTCAAGGGCGGCTTTACTGTCGATCTCGACGGCGCTGTGGCCTTCTTGCCGCGCAGCCAAGTCGACATTCGTCCGATCCGCGATGTCACCCCGCTGATGGGCGTGCCGCAGCCGTTCCAGATTCTCAAGATGGATCGTCGTCGTGGCAATATCGTCGTGTCGCGTCGTACGGTTCTCGAAGAGAGCCGCGCTGAACAGCGTCATGAAATCGTGGCCAACCTTGAAGAAGGTCAGGTCATCGAAGGTATGGTCAAGAACATCACCGATTACGGTGCGTTCGTGGATCTGGGCGGCATCGACGGCCTCTTGCATGTCACCGACATTGCATGGCGTCGCGTCAATCATCCGACCGAAGTGCTCAACATCGGCCAGACGGTGCGCGTAAAGATCATCAAGATCAATCACGACACGCATCGCATCTCGCTGGGCATGAAGCAGCTCTTGGATGATCCGTGGCAGGGCATTGAAGCGAAATATCCGCTCAATGGTCGCCTCCATGGTCGCGTCACGAACATCACCGATTACGGTGCATTCGTTGAACTCGAGCCCGGCATTGAAGGCCTCATCCACGTCTCCGAAATGTCGTGGACGAAGAAGAACGTGCATCCCGGCAAGATCGTCTCGACGAGCCAGGAAGTCGATGTGCAGGTTCTCGAAGTGGATTCGGTCAAGCGCCGCATCTCGCTCGGCCTCAAGCAGACTCTCGCCAATCCGTGGGAAGTCTTCGCTCAGAAGTATCCTGTCGGCACGGAAGTCGAAGGCGAAGTCAAGAACAAGACCGAATTCGGTCTGTTCATCGGCCTCGACGGCGATGTGGACGGCATGGTCCATCTCTCCGATCTCGACTGGAACCGCGCAGGCGAACAGGTCATCGAAGAGTACAAGAAGGGCGACATGGTCAAGGCGAAGGTCTTGGACGTGGATATCGAGAAGGAGCGTATCTCGCTCGGTATCAAGCAGCTCAGCGCTGATCCGTTCGAAGGCAAGGGTGGTGCTGCAACTGCCGGCACTGCAGAAGAAGGTGGCGATCTGAAGAAGGGCGCTGTTGTCACATGTGAAGTCGTCGAAGTGAAGGAAGGCGGCATCGATGTGAAGCTCGCTGGTACAGATCTCGTCACCTTCATCAAGCGCAGCGAACTCGCCCGTGACCGTGCTGACCAGCGACCTGAGCGCTTCGCTGTTGGCGAAAAGGTCGATGCTCGCATCACGCAGTTTGATCGTAAGGCCCGCAAAGTGGCTGTGTCGATCAAGGCGCTGGAAATGGCCGAAGAAAAGGAAGCTATTGCTCAGTTCGGCTCAGCCGACTCGGGCGCTTCACTCGGCGACATTCTTGGCGCGGCCCTCAAGGCCCGCGAAGACGACAAGAAGTAATCAAAAGAGTTTATCGCTTTGGTGGGGCCCGCGCAGAAATGCGCGGGCCTTTTCTTTTTTGAAGCTTCAGGTTTGCCGTGCTGTTTCCTTGCAAGGCGAAGCGTGTGGGCCTAATTTGCCGGAAAGCCTCAAGCTCAGAAAGTCGTGCGCATGCCTTCTTTTCCAGATCCTGATCATCTGGTTGACCGCCGTATACTCCGGCGCAAATTGACCTTCTGGCGCGTCGCGCTGTTTCTTGTGATCGGCGCCGCCATTGTTGCCGTTGGCATGCGCTACGCCAATCGCGATGCGGGAACCGGCAAACATATTGCGCGCCTCTCCATTGAAGGCGTGATCACGGGAGATAAAGACACGATCAAACTCGTGCGTAACATTGGCGCTTCCAAAAATGCCGAAGCCCTGATCGTGTCGATTGAAAGCCCCGGCGGCACGACCACGGGTGCCGAGCGCCTCTATCAAGAATTGCGCCTCGTTGCGCAGAAGAAGCCGGTTGTGGCTGTCGTCGGCACCATGGCCGCCTCAGGTGGCTACATTGCAGCGCTGGGCACAGAGCGCATTTTTGCCGAAGGCAATTCGCTGGTCGGCTCGATTGGCGTGCTTTTTCAATTCCCGAATTTCGGAAAGCTTCTGGAAAATGTCGGCGTGTCGATGGAGACGGTGAAGTCAGCACCGCTAAAAGCCTCGCCCAATGGTTTTGAACCAACAAGCCCGGAAGCGCGGGCCGCTTTGGCCGAACTCGTTTCGGATTCCTTTGTCTGGTTCAAGGACCTTGTCAAAGAACGCCGCCAGCTGAATGCCGACGAACTTGCAAAAGTCAGTGATGGACGCGTCTTCACTGGCCGCCAAGGTTTGGGGTTGAAACTCGTTGATGCATTGGGTGGCGAGCGCGAAGCCATTGCTTGGCTCGAACAGGAAAAGAAGATCGACCACAACCTGCCCATACGCGACTGGAAGAAGGAACGCAGCTTGGAGCGACTGGGAGTTTTGGGCGTTGCCGCGGCCTTTTTCCAATTGATGGGATGGGATGGCGCCGCCGCCCGGCTCGACAACATAAGTCATCTTGGTGAGGCGCGTCTCCTTGACGGTCTCGTCTCAGTTTGGCAAGTTACTCCAGTTGATTGAGCTTTTTCTGACGAACAGGTCCGTCAATTCTGGACCTTATTTGCAATGATTTTCGGGGGCCAAAAGTGATCAAATCTGAACTCGTCCAACGTATCGCTGAACGCAATCCCCATCTCTACCTGCGGGATGTCGAAAACATTGTGAACGCTATTCTCGACGAAATCACACATGCCCTGTCGCGCGGCGATCGCGTGGAACTACGTGGCTTCGGTGCTTTTTCGGTGAAGCGCCGCGATGCGCGTCTGGGCCGCAACCCGCGCACAGGTGCCCATGTTGAGGTTGATGAGAAGGTTGTGCCCTTCTTCAAGACCGGCAAAGAAATGCGCGAACGTCTGAACGAAAATACGCCGGGCTAATCTGCGCCCAAGCGCGGGAGCCTTGATGAAAAACCTTCTGAAATGGCTCTTTTTGACACCTGTCGCCCTTTTTCTTTTGGGGCTGGCTGTCGCCAATCGTGAACATGTGCGGGTCGTCCTTGACCCGCTTCCGGGTGACGTCCCGCTCTTCGAAACAAATGCACCTCTTTTTCTTGTCGCCTTCGCTGCAGCCATTTTGGGCATAGTGGCGGGGAGCCTTGTGACCTGGTGGTCGCAAGGTCGCCACCGCCTTGCGGCACGCCAAGCACGAGCTGAAACGGAGCGCTTGCGCCAAGAGACAGTTCGGTTGCGCGGCGAATTGGCGAGCCGTTCCAACGCCCTGATCGCGCCCGAGCGTCCCCGCGACGCAGCCTGATCGGCTGGACTTGATCGCGAGAGCGTGCGAGCAAAGCCTTATGTCGACCAAACCCGCATTTCTGGATGGATTGAGCCTGCCTGCACCCCTGCGGGAGGCGATTGCGCGCCATGCAGCGCCCGGCCCGGCGATCAAATTCTGCGGGCTTTCGACCCCCGAGACGCTGGATGCAGCCATTACTGCCGGCGTGGAACTCGTCGGTTTCGTCTTTTTCCCGAAAAGTCCGCGACATTTGAGCTTTGAGACAGCCGCCGCCTTGGGCAAACAGGCTGTCAACCGCTCGGTCAAAGTCGCCCTCTCGGTTGATGCCGATGACACGCTGCTCGACGCCATTACGACCCATCTCAAGCCGGATATGCTCCAATTCCATGGTTCGGAAAGCCCCGCACGGGTGGCAGAGGCCAAAGCCCGCTATGGCCTGCCCGTGATGAAGGCCATCGGCATTTCCGGCCCCGCCGATCTTGCCGCAGTGGCCGCCTATGACGGGGTTGCCGACCGCATTCTCTTCGATGCCAAGCCGCCCAAAGGGGCCGATCTGCCCGGCGGCAATGGCCTGACCTTCGATTGGGACATTCTGACCGGAATCCGGCTGAAAGCCCCCTTCATGCTCTCGGGCGGGCTTGAGCCTGCCAATGTGGCGGAAGCGGCCCGCCAGACCCATGCTCCAGCGGTGGATGTCTCCTCGGGCGTTGAATCCCAGCCGGGGGTCAAGGACCCCGCCCGGATGGCAGCTTTTGTCGCTGCTCTGCGGGACCCAAAATCCATGGAAGCGCTTGGTTCAGCGGGCGCAACGCGGTAAGACACGGCCCGACTTCAGGAGCCGATCTTTGAGCACGACCTTGCAGAATTCCTATCGC
>Ga0209400_1001047_pt1 | contig 23512 bp, 18 predicted proteins | sample M_130807_EF_Meta_FD_187313 | JGI IMG/M metagenome (GOLD analysis project Ga0209400, IMG submission 187313) | Freshwater microbial communities from Lake Montjoie, Canada to study carbon cycling - M_130807_EF_MetaG (SPAdes) (version 2) | ecosystem: Environmental > Aquatic > Freshwater > Lake... | reverse complement strand
GGGTGAGCGGATGGAGCGCCTGCTCCGGCTGTCCTGCCTGCACGAGCAGCATGCCCATCACGGAAAGCGCCTCGAGGTCGTTGGGCGAGAGCTTCAGCACCAGCCGCATCGACGCCACCGCGTCCAGGATGCGGCCCTCGCCAGCGTCGTGCAGTGCTCGTTGGATGGCATGTTGGCTCGACATGGTGCGCTCGGTGGGCGGAGCGGTGCAGGGTAATGCAACCGTGCGCGGCGAATGTAGATTTTCCGCATGGCCTCCACGACCGCACCGTTCCGTCGGATCCTGCGTGGCGCGATGTTCGGCGCCGCCCTGGCGGCGGGATTGGCCGCATCGCCCGTCGATCCGCCGGCAGCTGCGCCCGCGCGCCCCAACGTGGTGCTCCTCCTCGTCGACGACCTCGGCGCCTGCGACTTCGCCTGCACCGGCGGTCGCGTGGCGCGCACGCCGAACATCGATGCGCTGGCCGCGCAGGGTGCGCTGTTCACGCAGGCCTACAGCGCGGGGCCCGTGTGCTCGCCCTCGCGCGCGGCGCTCCTGACCGGCCGTTCGCCCGCGTCGCTCGGCATCACCGACTGGATTCCGGGCGACCACCCGAAGGGCATGCCGCTCGAGACGCCGTTCACCCGCACGGCGCTCCCGGCGGGCGTGCCCACCGTCGCCGGCGCACTGCGGGATGCCGGATACCGCACGCTCTCGATCGGCAAGTGGCACCTCGGCGGCATGGGCTCGCTTCCCACCGACCACGGCTTCGCGGTCAACATGTTCGGGAGCGATGCCGGCCAGCCTTCGAGCTATTTCTTCCCGTTCGGGAAGGGCGCCACGGATCCGTGGCAGGTGCGTCCGCTGCCGGAAGGTGCGAAGGCGGGCGACGAACTCACGGAACTCCAGGGGCGCGAGGCCTGCGCACGCATCCGCTCCGCGGTCCGGGACGGCGTCCCATACTTCCTGTACCTGCCGTTCTACGCCGTGCATGCGCCGCTGCAGGCCACGGATCCGGAAGTCGCAGCCATGCGTGCGCGTGCCGCCGAGCTCGGCATCGCGCGCGCGCAGCCGGCCTACGCGGCCATGATCGAGCGCGTCGACGCCGCCGTCGGCCAGGTGCTGCGTGCCATCGAGGAATCCGGCACGGGCGGCAGCACGGTGGTGATCCTCACGAGCGACAACGGCGGCGTCGAGGGCGTCGGCGACATGGGCTCGCTGCGCGGCTTCAAGGGAACGCTGTACGAAGGCGGCATCCGCGTTCCGCTCATGGTGCGCTGGCCCGGCGTGGCCACCGCGGGCGTGCGCGTCGACGTGCCGGTGACGGGCATGGACCTGGCGGCAACGGTGCTCGATGCCGCAGGCGCGTCCTTCGCGGCCGCCGACCGTGCGAAGGTGGAGGGAAGCAGCGTGCGCCCGCTCCTGGCCACGGCGCCGGTGGCCGCTCCCGCGTCCGCCGGCAGCGGCATTGCGCCCGCCGCCGATGCGCTCGCCGCCTGGCGCGCCCGTCCCGTCTGCTGGCACTACCCGCACTACCACACGCCGAAGCGACCGCCTGCGAGCGCGGTGCGCATCGGAAACTGGAAGCTCATTCGCCACGACGGCACCGCGGTCATTGAGCTCTACGACCTGGCGGCGGACCCCTCGGAAACCTCGGACCTGTCCGCGAAGGATCCCGACCGCGTCGCCTCGATGGCGGCGACCCTCGATCGATGGCTCGCCGAGCGCTCCGCAGCCCGCGCGCGCCCGGCACCGCACTGATTCTCACCGGTAGCGCCCCGATCGGTCGACCCATGGGCAGGAGTACCCCGCTTGCACGACCCGAACCTGACCCGCGACGCGCTCGCCGAGCTCCCTGCCGACATCGGCGCCAGCCCGCTCTTCAACAGTGACCTGGCCCCCACGCCGACGGGCCAGCGCACCTGGACCACCTACAACTTCGCCGCGCTGTGGATCGCCATGGCGCACTGCATCCCCACGTACCTGCTGGCCGGCGGCCTGATTGCGGTGGGCATGAACTGGTGGCAGGCGCTCCTCACCATCGGCCTGGGGAACCTGATCGTCCTGGTCCCCATCCTGCTGAATGCGCATCCCGGCACCAAGTACGGCATCCCGTTCCCGGTGCTCGCGCGCTCGAGCTTCGGCACCGTGGGCGCGAACGTCCCGGCACTCCTGCGCGCCATCGTGGCGTGTGGGTGGTTCGGCATCCAGACGTACATCGGCGGCGAGGCGGTGCGCACGTTCCTCACCGCGGCGTGGCCGGCGTTCGACCAGCTCGGCGGCGGCGCCATGGTGATGGGCCTCGGCATTCCATCTGCCATCACGTTCATGGTCTTCTGGCTGATCAACATCGTGATCGTCCTCGTAGGCATGAATGCGGTACGCCAGTTCGAGAACTGGTCCGCGCCGCTCATCCTCCTGATGGGCGTGTGGCTCCTCTGGTGGATGGTGAGCCGCGCCGGCGGGCTGGGCCCCATGTTCGACCGCCCGTCGTCGTTCGCCACCACCGCGGAGTTCTGGAAGGTGTTCGTGCCGAGCCTCACCGGCATGATCGGCTTCTGGGCAACGCTCAGCCTGAACATCCCTGACTTCACGCGCTTCGGGCGCGGCCAGAAGGAGCAGATGCTCGGGCAGGCACTGGGGCTTCCCACCACCATGATCGCCTTCAGCCTGATGGCGGTGGTGATCACCAGCGCGGCGGAGACCATCCTCAAGGGCACGGACCCGAAGACGCTCTGGGATCCGGTGGTGGTGCTCGGGCAGATCACGAGCTCCAAGGCGCCGGCCGGGCTCGACGCGCCGCTCCTGGCCAACGAGGGCACGCGCATCGTGGTGGCCGTCCTCAGCCTCTTCGGAGTGGCGGTGGCCACCATCAGCACGAACATTGCGGCCAACGTGGTCAGCCCGGCCAACGACTTCGCGCAGCTTGCGCCGCGCCTCATCTCCTTCAAGACCGGCGGCGTGATCACCGGCGTGATCGGCATCATGATCATGCCATGGAAGCTGCTTGCGAGCGCGGATGCCTACATCTTCAACTGGCTGGTGGGCTACTCGGCGCTCCTCGGCCCGATCGCCGGCATCATGATCGTGGACTACTGGTACCTCCGCCGCCGTGAGTTGGACGTGCCCGATCTCTATCGCACCGGCGGCCGATACGCCGGAATCAACTGGGTGGCCATGCTGGCATTGGTGGCCGGCATCGCGCCGAACGTCCCGGGCTTCCTGAAGTCCGTGCACGTGATCGATGGCGAACCGAACCTCTTCGATGCGCTCTATCCGTATGCATGGTTCATCGGCCTCGCGATCGCGTCGGCGGTCTATGCCGTCGGAATGCGAATCAAGCCGGGCTTCGGCGTAACCGCGCGCTAAATAGGTGCCAGGAACGCCTGTCCCTATTTTCGGGTGACTGATCTTCGCATCCTTTGCTTGGCGCGGGGCTGTTCGAAGTTCCACCGCACCCTCCGCTGTGCGCGGGACCCCTGGCCCGCGGACGGCCTCGTTCCACCCGGCTCCTCTCGGCCTCGACGACAAGCGCTCGTCCGGGCGGCACCCGGGAGTATTCGGTTCTCATGCTGCCGGACTTCGCGCTTGTCGACGCCTCGGGCCAGGGGTCCCGTGCTCGCTGCGGGTGCTCGCACACGTGACATTCCCGGTCGAACGAGTGCACGCACATGGTGAACATCAAGCGCGGCGGTGAGGCCATTGCCGAACCGACGCCATTGGCGCACACGGTGCCTGGCCCCCTCGCCGGAGGGGCAGTGGCGGCGCCAAGCCGCCCGCCCCGCAAGGCGATGGGGGCCAATCCCCTGCGGGATCGGTGTCGCGCGATCGCCAAGCCGCCCGCCCCGCAAGGCGACGCGGCCGGGTTGAGCCGTCAGCGCACGCTGATCATGGCCGCTGCCTTCATCGCGGTCTTCCTCGCGGAAGCAGCGGTGGCGCCATGCGCCAGCACCACGCCCATGCGACGGTACTTGCGGGTGGTCGGCTTCCCGAAGATCCGCACCTCGACCGTGGGCACGGCCATCGCCTTGTCGACGCCGGCGTACCGCGGCGCGCGCTCCGAGTCGCGCGTGGCCAGCACCACGGCGGACGCGGTGGGCCCGGCGTAGCGGATGCCCGGTATCGGAAGGCCCAGGATCGCGCGCGCGTGGAGGTCGAATTCCGAGAGGTCCTGCGAGCGCAGCGTCACCATGCCGGTGTCGTGCGGCCGCGGCGAGAGCTCGCTGAAGATCACGCGGTTTCCCTTGACGAAGAATTCCACGCCGAAGATCCCCGCGCCGTCCGGGCCCGCAAGGCGCTCCACCACGGCCTTCGCCATCCGCTCCGCCGCGCGCTTGGCCGCGGGCTTCATGGGGCAGGGCATCCACGATTCCTGGTAGTCGCCGCGCTCCTGCCGGTGGCCGATCGGCTCCACGAAGACGGTGCCTCCGCCCTGCGAGCGCCGCTGCTTCACGGTGAGGAGCGTGATCTCGTAATCGAAATCGATGAACTCCTCCACGATCACCACGCGCTTGTCGCCGCGCATGTTGCCGACGGCGTACTCCCACGCCTTGGCGATGTCCGCCTGCGTGCGCACCACGGATTGCCCCTTGCCGGAGGAACTCATGGTCGGCTTGACCACGCACGGCAGTCCTGTGCCGCCCTTCCGCACGATCGTCTCGCGCAGCTCGGCGGCGCTCCGCGCGTACGCGAACCGTGCCGTCGGCAGCCCCAGCTCCCGCGCCGCCAGGTCGCGGATGGCGTCGCGGTTCATGGTCATGTGCGCGGCGAACGCACTCGGCACGACGGAGTGGCCGGCCTTCTCCAGGCGCAGCAGTTCCTCGGTGCGGATCGCCTCGATCTCCGGCACGATGAAGTCGGGCGTGTGGCGCTTCACCAGGCGCCGGATGGCCGCGCCGTCGAGCATGTCGATCACCTCGTGCGCGTCGGCCACCTGCATCGCCGGTGCGCCGGCATAGCGGTCCACCGCAACCACGCGGCATCCGAGCCGCTTGGCGCTGATGGTGAATTCCTTGCCGAGTTCGCCGGAGCCGAGGAGGAGGATCGTCGCGGTCATGGCGCGCGAGTCTATGGCCTTGCGGCGTGCCGCCGCGGCATCACCACATCATCTGGATCTGCGCCACGAAGCTCGCGTTGTTGCTCGCCGACTGCATGCCGAGGCCGCCCGAGAGCTGGCCGATGCCGTTGATGTCGCCGCCGCCGAAGGGCACGAACACCTTGGTGGTGAACTTGAGCCGGCTGCGCGCGAAGTAGTAGTTGAAGCCCGCCTGCGCGATCCACGGCACGTCGGAGGTATCCATCCAGCACGCCTGCACGAACGTCTCCAGCTTGTCGGTCAGGAACAGCGCCGCCTGGAACTGCGTGCCCGTGGACCATCCGAGCTCCGGCGCGCCCGCGGCATCGCGCATGTACGCCACCTGCGCCTCGAGGTTGAGCCCGGAGATCCGGGCGATCACGTCCGCCGTGATTCCCTGCGCGCTCGGCGTCGGCGGCGAGGAGGGGTTCTGCGCGCGTCCGTTGCTCCAGGCGCCGGACATGCCGAGCACCACGCTCGGCTCGCTGTCGGTGAAGCTCGACTCCACCTCGAGCGCGTCCCATGAGGAACCCCATTTCCATTCCGCCCGCCCGGCGACCGCGGCGGAGAGCGTCTCGTCGCTGTCCCACGAGTCGTACTGCTGGCCCAACTGGCTGAACACCCCTCCGCGGACGCGGAGATCCTGTCCCTGGTACTGCGTGCTGACGCCGGACTCGCGGCCCACGCCGAAGCGGTAGTTGAAGATCGAGTAGTCGCCCACGGTGAGGCTGCAGCCCTCGAGGAAGCTGGTCTGCAGGTCCCACGGGATGTTCTGGTTGCCCACCATCACCGTCCAGCCATCGCCGAAGTCCTTCTGCACCCACGCGTAGACCGGGGAGAACGTGTTCGGCGTGTCCGCCCATCGGTCCGGCTGCGAGTCGTACTGGATCATGAAGAGGTACGAGATGCTGGGGTCGATCACCGTGCCGGCCATGATCAGGTTGAGGCGTCGCTGCTCGATGCCCCACGCCGTCTGCTGGTCCGTGGGATCGGAATCCCCGCCATAGGCATTGGCGTAGACGAACTTCACCTGCTCGGTCACGGCCGTCAGGAAGGTCCAGTTGCCGTCGCCGCTCATGATCCGCTGCCCGCCGCCGTAGGGGCTGCGCCAGATCGGTCCCACCTCGTTGGTGCGCGTCGACGAATCGGCAAGCACGTCGGTCACGATCGCGCGCACCTGCTGCGCGCGCACCTCGTCCATCCAGCCCTCGTCCTGCATGCGGCGCACTTCCGCCACCTCGGCGCGGAGCGCGGCGAGTTCCTGCTGGACGTCCATGGGCGGCGGCTCGAACACGCGGAAAGCCTATGGCGAAGCGGGATCGCCGTGTCCGCGGGGCGGCGGTCCGTTCCTGTTAGCCTCCATGGCAATGAAGAATCTCATCCCTGCCGCTGCCGTCCTCGCCTCCGCGCTTGCCCTCGCATCCTTCGCCCCGGGATGCGCCGCCCGCGCCATCTCCAAGATCGCCGGTTCAAAGGACAAGTCGCAGGAGAAGCTGACGCCCGAGGAGAGCCTCCGCCGCGCCAACGCCGAGTTCTACGGCGCCATCAACGCGAACCTCGGCGGTAACTCGCAGCCCATGGAACTGGTGTGGGAGCACAGCGAGCGCGTCACCAACAGCGGTCCGTTCGGCGGTCGCCAGGTCGGCTGGAAGGCCGTCGAGGCGCAGTTCAAGAAGGAAGCCGCGATGAAGATGGGCGGCAGCCTTGCCTGCGAGGACGTCGAGGTCGGCGTCGGCGCCGACATGGCCTACGTCAGCTGCACCGAGGTGGCCAGCGCCATGAACGTCGACGGCAAGGTCATCCCGTTCAAGGTCCGCGCCACGAACGTGTTCCGCATGGACAAGGGCGACTGGAAGCTGGTCCACCACCACACCGACCCCTCGGCCCCGATGGAAGGCTCGGTCAAGAAGGCCGGCTGAACGGCCGATCAAGACCCACCACGAGACACACGGCGCCCCGGCAGTTTGCCGGGGCGTCGCTCTTCATGGATCAGGACTTCGACCACGCGGCGCGCGCGCGGCGGATGCTGGTCTTGATCTCGCGGGAGGTGTCCGCGTTGCGCTCGATCATCTCCAGTCCCTTCAGGAGCCATTTGGAGAGCTCGGGATTCGCCAGGTGGTAGAAGACGCGCCGCCCCTCGCGCCGCTCCGCCACCAGCCGGTGGGCGCGCAGGTGCGAGAGATGCTGCGAGGTGCCGGAGTGGGAGATGCCCAGGAGCTCCGCCAGCGTGGCCACGTCCCGCTCGCCGCTCCCGATCTCCTCGATGATCCGGAGCCGGCATGGATGGCCGAGAACCGAGAGCATCTCGGCGAGTTCCTTGCTGGCGATTCTTCGGAAGGGCATGGCGGGTTCCTGCTGGCAGAATGTCTGCTATAGTCAGACATTCAAATATTTGAATATGATCATCATAGAGCCGGATGCAACTCCGGGCAAGTGCCCGCCGCGAATTGATCGCCCTGACCATGGAAACGCCGTCGATGCTGCCTGAAACGAACATCATCCCCCCTGGAACCGCCGCCATGGTCCTGCCGGAGCTCTGGCGGTCGCTCGGCATGGGCGAACGTCCGCTGGCCTCCCTCGAGGCGCACGGCGATGCCGCCGGCCATCGCGGCGCGTCGGCCGAGCCGCTCGAGGCCCTCGTCGCCCTCGGTGCGCGTGCCGACCTCGCCGTGCTGCCGCGCCGGATGCGCGTGGCGGATGCGGTGTGGATCGCACGTGATTCTGCGCCGGTGGTCGCCTGGAGCGCGGCCCGTCGCGAGTGGGCGGTGATCGTCGGTCACGGGTTCTTCCGCCCGCGCGCGCGATGGGTCTCCGCCGTCGCCATGTCGGAGTCGGCGCTCACGCGCCGCGAACTCTCCGCACGGCTCGGCGCCGCGGGTCCCGAAGCCGAGATCGACGTCGCCATCGTCACGCCCCTCCTCGATGCGGTCTCCGCCTCGGATGGCGATCCGCATCACCACGGTGATTCGCACCCGTCGCCGATGCAGCGCCTCGCCTGGCTCCTGCGCCCGGAGATGCCGGAGCTCTGGTCAATCGTCGTCTTCAGCGCCATCACCGGCCTGCTGTACCTGGCGCTCCCGCTGGCGGTGAACGCCTTCATCAGCAACCTGAGCTTCGGCACGCGCAGCGGCCCGTTCCTGCAGGGACTTTTCGCGATCGCGGTGGCGCTCTTCGTGTGCCTGGCCATGGCGGCCGCGCTGCGGGTGCTGCAGCACGTGGTGGCCGAGGTGATCCAGCGCCGGATCTTCGTGCGCCTCGGGTCCGACCTCGCACGCCGCCTTCCGCTGGTCGACATGGAATCGACCGACGGCACCAACATGCCGGAGCTCGTCAACCGGTTCCTCGACGTCGTCACGCTCCAGAAGAGCGGCTCCATGCTCCTCCTCACCGGCATCAACCTGGTGCTCGGTGCGGCCATCGGCCTGGGCATCCTTGCCTTCTATCACCCGTTCCTGCTCGGCTTCGCCGTCGCGATCCTGGTCGCCATCGCCTTCATCGTGTTCGTCCTCGGCCGTGGCGCGGTGCGCACGTCGGTGGCGGAGTCGCGGAACAAGTACGCGGTGGTCGACTGGCTCGAGGAGCTGGCACGGCATCCCCGCCTCTTCAAGCACCCGGCCGGCGCGGAGTTCGCCGCGGCGCGCGCGGACGAGCTGATGCGTGGCTACCTGGCGACGCGCTCGGACCACTTCCGCATCCTGCTGCGCCAGGTGTCCGGCCTGGTGGTGCTCGAGGTGGCCGCGGGGTCGATGCTCCTGGCGGTGGGCGGCTGGCTCGTCCTGGACAAGCAGCTGACACTCGGCCAGCTGGTGGCAAGCGAGATCATCGTCTCGATGATCGTGGCCTCCATCTCCAAGCTCGGCAAGCAGTTCGAGTCCTGGTACGACGCGTTGGCCGCCATGGACAAGCTCGGATACCTGGTGGACCTGCGCACGGAGCGGATCGACGGCGAGGCCATCGCGCCCGTGGGCGGCGGGGCCCGCATCGAGGTGCACGGCATCGCCCATCGGCAGCCGGGCGGCAGGACGTCGTTCAACGGCATTTCGTTCGCCATCGAGCCGGGCGAGCGGGTAGCGATCCTGGCGTCGCGTGGCATGGGAAGCAGCGCGGTGCTCGAGATGATGCTCGGCCTGCGCCGCCCGTCCGCGGGAGAGGTGTCGGTCGACGGGCTGCCGGTCGGATCGTGGGACCTTGCGCAGCTTCGTTCGCAGGTGCTCATGCTCCGTGCCGGCGACCTGATGGCCGGCACCATTTCCGAGAACATCCGCCTGGGCCGCTTCGACATCTCTCCTGCCGACGTCCAGCGCGCCGTCGAGGAGTCCGGCCTCGCCGAATCGATCCGCGAGCTCCCGCTGGGACTCGCCACGCCGCTCGTGACCGGCGGATTCCCGCTCACCGGCCGCCAGCGCACGCGGCTACTGGCGGCGCGTGCCCTCGCCCTGCGGCCGCGACTGCTGCTGATCGACGAGCTCTTCGAGGGCCACCAGTCCACGCTCGACGAACTTGCGCGTGTGCTGCTCGAGTCGCCGCATCCGTGGACCGTGGTCGTCGTCACGCATGACCCGCGCGTGGCGGCCCGTTGCGCGCGCACCATCGAGTTCCCTTCACAGGTTGCCAGCCATGCATGAGCATCGAAGCAAAGCCACCTCGTCCGAACCGGCGTTCCCCCCGCTTCCGTCGCTCGCGATCGCCGGCAGCGCGCGGGGCGCTCGCATCCTTGCGCGGGTGCTCGCCATCGGCGTGCTGCTCGTGGTTGCGGCCGTTTTCGTCATGCCGTGGCAGCAGTCGGTGCGCGGCACGGGGCGTGTGATCGCGTTCAATCCGCTCGACCGGCGCGTGAACATCGAGGCACCGGTGGAAGGCCGCGTCAAGCGGATGTACGTGGTGGAGAACCAGCTGGTCCGCCGCGGCGATCCGATCGCGGAGATCCAGGACAACGACCCGAACCTCCTGGCCAACCTCCGGCTGCAGCACGACGCGGCCGTGGCCCGGCGCGCCGCCGCCGCGCAGCGCATCGAGGACCTCCAGCAGCAGGTGGCGAGCCAGGAACTGGCCAAGGTGCAGGCGATCGATGCCGCCAAGCAGCGGGTCTCCGCCGAGGAATTCGTCTACGAGACGAACCGGATCAACGAGCGCCGGTTCTCCCAGCTGGTGGAGACCGGCGATGTCTCGCAGCGCAATTACGAGCTCTCGAAGCTTGCCCTCGACAGCTCGCGCGCCAACCTCGCCGCCGCCAAGGCCGTGCTCGAGCGCACCGGCCGCGAGTACGACGCCATCGTGTCCGGCATCAACGCCAGCCGCCGCAGCGCCGAGAGCGATGTTGCCTCGGCCGACCGCGACATGGCGGTCGTCGACATCCAGCTCGGGAAGACCGCGCAGCAGGCGGTGGTGGCGCCGCGCGACGGCATCGTCCTCAGCGTCTCGGCCACCGAGGGCGCGTACCTCAAGCCGGGGACATCGATCTGCGTGGTCATCCCGGACACCGATGAACGGTTCGTGGAGGCATGGATCGACGGCATGGACATGCCGCTGCTGGCGCCCCGCGAGAAGCTCGCGGACGGCACCACCGTGCCGGGAAGCAGCGTGCGCCTGCAGTTCGAGGGATGGCCCGCGGTGCAGTTCGTGGGCTGGCCCAGCGTGGCGGTCGGCACCTTCGGCGGCGAGGTCATCTCCGTGGACGCCACCGACGATGGCGCAGGACGTTTCCGCATCGTGGTGGCCGCGGACGCGGCAGACGATCCCTGGCCGGGTCCGCGATTCCTCCGCCAGGGCGTGCGCGCCAAGGCCTGGGTGCTGCTGCGCAACGTCCCGCTCTGGCAGGAGCTCTGGCGCCAGCTCAACGGATTCCCGCCGGTCGTCGCCAAGGCGGAGCCGGGCTCGAAGGACGCGAAGAAGGATTCGTCGGACGAGAAGTGAGCGTGGCGATCGGGCCGCCCGTTCGCTCGCCGTCGCCGGGTGGCCGGCATCCCCACCGGCACCGTTTCGGTGCACAGGCGTGGTTGCGTCAAAAAAGCGGATGGCGCGGAACGGGTCCGCGCCATCCGGTGTTGCTCACTCTTCGACCGTGATGGACACGATCTTGTCGCCCGCCTTGATGGCGTCGATCACCTCGAGGCCCTTGACCACCTTGCCGAAGCAGGTGTGCATGCGGTCGAGGTGCGCCGTGTTGTTGCGGCTGTGGCAGATGAAGAACTGCGAGCCGCCGGTGTCCTTGCCCGCGTGGGCCATGGAGAGGACGCCGCGGTCGTGGCGCTGGTTGCCGCCCGTGGTCTCGCACTTGATCTTCCAGCCGGGGCCGCCGCTGCCGGTGCCGTGGGGGCATCCGCCCTGGATGACGAAGTCTTCGATCACGCGGTGGAAGCTCAGGCCGTCATAGAAGCCCTGCTTGGCCAGCTTGGTGAAGTTTGCGACGGTGTTCGGGGCGTCGGCGTCGAAGAACTCGACGGACATGTCGCCCTTTGCGGTCTTGATGGTTGCCTTGGACATGGGGCGGGATGATAGGCCGCGCCGGGAATCCTGCGTGGCGCCGCGCCGCACCGTTCACAGCGATTCGAGGAAGGCGAGCAGCGCCTTGCGATCCGCGGCCGGCATCGCCATGAACCGGTCTCGCGAGCGCTGCGCCTCGCCGCCATGCCAGAGGACCGCCTCCTCCAGGTTCCGTGCGCGCCCGTCGTGCAGGAACCGCGTGTGCCCGTTCACCGTTTCCACGAGGCCGATGCCCCACAAGGGCGGCGTGCGCCACTCGCGCCCGGTCGCGTCACCGTCGCGACGGTCGTCGGCGAGGCCGTCGCCCATGTCGTGGAGGAGAAGGTCTGTGTACGGATGGAAGGTCGCGTTGCGCAGGAGCGCCACCGGCGAGGCATCTCCCGTGGCCATCGTCGGCACGTGGCATGCCGTGCAGCCCGCGTCGGTGAAGAGGCGCCGGCCACGCTCCACGGTGGGCGTGGCCGCATCGCGCTGCATCGGCACAGCGAGCACCCGGCAGTAATGCGCGAGACGTGCCACCTTGTGCGCGTCCGCCTCGGGACTGCCGCCGCTCGGCGCCGTGATCGCCGCGCGTTCACCCGTGCTGAGGGATTCCGCCGGATGCGCGTCGTTCGTGATGCCCATGTCCTCGTGCAGCGCGGCCATCACCTGTCCGTCGAGCGTCGGCTGCGATGCCTTCCAGCCGAACTTGCCGACGCGCGTGGCCCCGTCCGTGCCCTTCACCATGTGCGTCCGGCCCGAGATGCCGTCGCCGTCGCGGTCCTCCGGGTCAGCGCGCGCGGCGATCGCCGCATCGGGCACTGCCTCAAGCAAGCCGCCGCCGATTACCTGCGGGCCGATGCGAAGCGATGTCCGCACCTCGCCGAGCGGTCCGTACGCCGGGCGCTCGAACGATGTCTCCCAGCGGGCCAGCTCGAACGTCGTGCCGTCCGGGTACGCGCCCGGCACCGGCACCGCGCGCAGCACGATCTCCGCTTCCGGCGCAACGCCCGAGATTCCTTGGTCCTGCAGCTGCTTGCCGTACAGCGGATGCGGCGCGCCGTCGGCATCGCGCGGACTCACGAACACCACGAGTCCCAGCCCCACCTCGCCGCGCGCGAGCGGCGGACGGCCGCGCCCGTCGTCGGCGTGGCACGCGCTGCAGGAGTTGGCGTTGAACAGCGGGCCGAGGCCGTCGCGCCCCTCGGTGGTTGCCGGCGCTGCCACCCAGTTGTCGCGGAAGAACGAGTTGCCGACGCTGAAGGCGCGGCGTTCCTCGCTGGTGATGCCCGGTGCAGAGAGGCCGAACGATTCCGGCGTGGCGATCTCCACCGTCGCCGGTCCGCCGAGGCGCGCGAGGTCCGCCGGCGCATCGCCACGCGGAGCGAGCGCGCACAGCGCGGTCGCGGCGAGCGCGAGCGCGGCGGCAAGCGTCATCCGCGGGTGCGCGCACCGATCGGTGGCTGGCAAGCGCTCGCTCACCCGTGCGGCTCCGAGGGAAGCGAGTAGCCCATCGACTTGGCCGCCGCCGAGATCTCCTCGCCGAGCTTCTCGAGCGCGGCGATCGCCGCCGCGATCCGCGCGTGCTCCGGGCTTCCCTTCGGCGTGCGGATCGCGCGGTCGAACGGCGCGGGCATTGCGTCGATCGCGGCCACGGCCGCCGTGAGCGCCGCGGTCATCGCCTCGGCGCGCGCCGGATCGACGGTGGCGACCACCGCAATCACCCCGGGCGCGCCATCGCCGCGCAGCACGTCCGCGATGCCCTGGATCCCAGCCCGGAAATCCAGGTGCGTGGTGTCGCTGAAGCAGCTCTGCTCCTCTTCCTGGTCGCGCGTCTCCTCGGCCACGGCCATCCGTTCGCCGGACAGCTCGAACCCCGCGAGGAGCGCGACACCCGTCATCATCGCCTGGAGCGCCGCCCGGGGATCCGCCTCAAAGCGCGATCGGTGGTTCTCGCCGCCGGCGTGCCACTGTGCGGACACCTTCGAGAGGTCCTCGCACAGCATCTCGGTGATCTCCAGCAGGTACTCGCGTCGGCGGTTCGCGAAGGGAGCCTTGCCGTCGACGAAATCCGTCGCGGGCCGGGCGCCGGGTCCCGTCTCCGAGCGGTCCTGCCCCCAGAGCAGGAACTCGATGGCGTGCCAGCCGGTGCAGATGTTGGTCTCGCCGCCACGGCGGTTGTGCAACCGCAGGATGGCGCGCCCCAGCGCCGGGTACTTGGCGGGGTTGCCGATGATCCCGCCTCCCGCGGAACCCTCCACCGAATCGATGTACGCCTCGTCGACCGGCCAGGAGTTCACGAACGTCTCCACGCCGCCGCGCTTGGCGTCGATGGGGCCGTTCCCGAAGCGGAACGCCTCGGTGCGGCCGTAGGCCTGCCGGGCCGTGGTCCACGACTCCCGTGCCCGCGCGAGGGCGCTTTCGCTCGGCTCGGCGCAGAAGGCCTTGACGGCGTCGCGCATCGCCTGCGCTGCGGAGAGGGTGGCGTCGTACGCCTGCTCGGCGTGCCGCGCGTAGCCGTGCACCGCCTCGGCGGTCACCGCGGCGCGGTCGCGGGGCGCGACGGCGCACAGCAGCAGGCAGGCAAGGAAGGCGGGCAGCACCGTGGGCACGGGGGAAAACTATGCGTGACCCGGCATTGCGGGACTCGGTGTTCATCGGGTTCACGGGCTCCGAACGCAATCTGCACAATTCGGTTGCGTGCGTCGGACGCGCTGTCGAGACAATCTCGCACCATGCCCACCCTCGTCGCATCGCTGATCGTTGCATCGCTCTCCGCACCCATGCAGGCCGCGCCGCCGCAGGCAGTTGCGGCGCTCAACGCCGGCGACCAGGCCCGTCGGGCGCTGCAGGCTTCCGTCGTTCCTTCGATCGTCACCGTGACGGCCTACGAACCGGTGCCGGCGGGTGTTCCGCACGAGGGCCGCTGGGCGATCGCCGACGAGTCCCCGTACGCCGGCCTGGCGCGCGCCGCGGTCTCCAGCGGCATTGCCGTCGGCGCCGACGGGACCGTGATCTGCTGCCGGACGCCGCTCATCCTCGAGAACGGCGGATTCGCCGAACGGATCGAAGTGGAGACCTCCACCGGGGTGCGCATCGATGCCGAGCTCCTCGGCAGCGAGCCCACCATCAACCTGGCCGTCCTGCGCCTGAAGCCCGCGGCGGGCGAGGTGCCCGGCGGCCTCGCGCCCGCCCGCATCGGAAAGGTCGATTCCCTCGAGATCGGGGATACGGTCTTCGCGGTGGCGGATCCCTTCGGCGCCGCGCGCACCTTCGCCCCCGGCGTGGTGATGGCGCTGCCCGTGGCCGCGTGCTACCAGGCGGACCTGACGGGGAGCTTCATCCACTCGAGCATGGCAATTTCCCCTGAATCCGTGGGCGGCGCGCTCGTGAACGCGGCCGGCGAGGTCATGGGAATGCTGGTGCCGCCGCCCTCGATCCAGCCGTCCGAACGCCCCCAGCCCCACGCCTACGTCACCTACGCCATGCAGATCGACACCGCGCTCGGCGTCGGCGAGGCGCTCACCAAGAAGCGCTCGAACCACTCGCCGTGGACGGGCTTCTCCGTGCTCTCGCAGCAGGAACTCAAGGCGCGCATGAAGGACGATGCCGCCTTCGCCGCGCTGCCGAAGCCCGCGTTCGGCCTGCTCGTCGACGATCTCTACGACCCCAGCCCCGCCACCGCGGCAGGCGTGCGCCGCGGCGACTTCGTCACCGAGATCAACGGCACCAGGATCATGGGAGTCGTCGATTTCCAGCAGTCGCTCTATTACTTCAGCGGCACCCAGGTGCCCGTCAAGTTCTTCCGTGACGGCAAGGACCTCACGGTGATGCTCAAGATCGAAGAGCGGCCCGCGGCGGCAAACCGAAACTGAGCGATTTCATCACGATGCACGAATCCGCCTCGGCTTACGCCGCAAGATGTTGCTGCGCAGGCGGTTGCTGAAGAGGCCGTCGGCCGTTAACGCGCCGCACATCGTGCGCTCAACAAGTCCACATCATGGGGCAGTGCAGGCCTTGCAACACCGCGCAATGATGAGCGGCAGTCCGGAAGGTCCGGTCTTGCAACGTCTTGAACCCCGTATCAGGAGTCTCGAAGAAATGACCCGCATCACCCTCGCAATCGGCGCGTCCGCCGTCCTCGCTGTTGCCGCCTCGGCCACCGCGCAGACCTCCGTGCGCACCGGCCCGAATTCCTCCGCCACCCCGTACGTGCGTCCCGTCACCGGCAGCCCGGTGCGTGACCTCGTCTCCATCCTCACCGTCGGCGACAGCATCGGCGGCTACCAGATGGTCGGCATCCCGGACGGCATGGGCGCGTTCAACAACAACGACGGCACCTTCACGCTCACCATGAACCACGAGCTCACGGCCGTTGCCGGCGCCCAGCAGCACGCGCACCAGCCCTCCGGCTTCGCGGGCGGCTCGTTCGTCAGCAAGTGGACCATCACCCCGGGGACCTTCGCCGTCTCCGCGGGCTCGGACGCCATGACCTCGGTGGTCACCACGACCAACGGCACCGGCGGCTCGCTCTACAACTTCTCCCGCTTCTGCTCCGCTGACCTCGCTGCGCAGAGCGCCTTCTACAACGCCGCCACCGGCAAGGGCACGCAGGACCACCTCTTCCTGCAGGGCGAAGAGAACGGCACCCCGGGCCGCATGATGGCGCTCGACGTCGAGACCGGCATCTCGTACCAGCTCCAGGCCTTCGACGTCCTTGAGGGCGGCTGGGAGACCGGCGTTGCCCGTCCCTATGCCAGCGACACCACCGTCGTGATGGGCACCTCCGACGGCGGCGCCAACCGTGTGTTCATGTACGTTGGCACCAAGCAGAGCACCGGCACCCCGGTTGAGAAGGCCGGCCTCAAGGGCGGCACCGGCTACGGCGTCCAGGTGCAGGTGAACGGCTCCAACGTCACCACCGAGACCACCGCCAACTGCTTCGGCACCTCCTCGCCGGTCTACAGCGGCACCTTCACCTTCGCCACGGGCGGCACGGCTGCCGGCACCACGTTCCTGCGTCCCGAGGACGGCGCGTGGGATCCGGCCAACCCGACGGACTTCTACTTCGTCACCACCGCGTCGATGACCACCAACTCGCGCCTGTTCCGCATGCGTTTCTCCGACGTGAACAACCCGGCTGCGGGCGGCACCATCGAGGCGCTCCTCATCGGCAACGAAGGCCAGAAGATGATGGACAACTTGTGCGTCTACAACACCCCGGCCGGCGGCACCATGGTGATCATGCAGGAGGATCCGGGCAACAACGTGCACAACGCCAAGACCCACCTCTACAACGTGGCCACCGACACGCGCACCACGATCCTCGAGTCCGACCCGGCTCGCTTCGGCAACGGCACCTCCGCTGCCACGGCCCCGTTCAACCAGGACGAGGAGAACTCGGGCGTGATCGATGCACGCGATCAGCTCGGTCTCGGCTGGTTCATCGGCAACATGCAGGCCCACTACGCGGTCGCCAACCCGCTCGTCGAGGGTGGCCAGCTGTACGCCTTCTACTGCCCGAGCTGCGTCGGCATCTGCGACGCCGACCTGGCCACGCCGTACAACGTCATCGGCGGCGAGGACCTGGCGAACATCCTCGGCCACTGGGGCGAGGCCTACGGCGCCGCGGACCTGAACCGCGACGGCAACTGCGACGGCGTCGACCTCGGCGCCCTCCTGAACGGCTGGGGCAACTGCGCTCCCTGACCCTGAAGCACATTGACCGGCCGAAGGCCGGAATGAAGCACCCGCCGCCCGAAGAGGCGGCGGGTGTTTTTTTGCCGGTCGGTTCTCGGTGCCGCGCGGTCAGCGCTTCTTCGCCGCGCTCTTCGCCGTCTCGGCGCGGGACGCCTTGATGATGGCATCCGCCGCCTTCGGGTTGGCCTTCGCCTCGAGCAGCGCCGAGAGCATCAGCGGGGCCACGATGGTGGCATCGCTCTCCACCACGAACATCGGCGTCCGCTCGGTGAGCTTGTCCCAGGTGATCTTCTCGTTGGGCGTGGCGCCCGAGTAGCTGCCGTAGCTGGTGGTGCTGTCGGAGATCTGGCAGAAGTAGGCCCACGGCTTCACCGGCTGCTGCAGGTCGTACTTGATGGAGGGCACCACGCAGATCGGGAAGTCGCCGGCGATGCCGCCGCCGATCTGGAAGAAGCCGATGCCCTTGCCGGCTGAGAGGCGCTTGTAGTCGTCGTAGAAGCCGGCCATGTACTCGATGCCGCTCTTCACGATGCTGGCGCTGCACTCGCCGAACTTCACGTGCGACGCGAAGATGTTGCCGAACGTCGAGTCCTCGTGGCCGGGGACCACGATCGGGAGCTTGGCCTTCGCGGCGGCGAGCAGCCAGCACTCGTCCGGGTTGCCCTGGAACTTCGACTTGGGGAGCGAGAGCACCAGCTCGTAGAAGTACTCGTGCCAGTAGCGGCGCTCGCCGTTCTTGGTGGCCTTCTTCCACATCGGCACCAGGATCTTCTCCACCGCGCGGAACGCCTCGTCCTCGGGGATGCTGGTGTCGGTGACGCGGCGCATGCGCTGCTTCAGGATCTTGGTGTCGTCCTGCTTGGTGAAGTAGCGGTACTCCGGGAAGTCCTTGTAGCCGTGGTGCGCCACCAGGCGGAAGAGCGATTCCTCCAGGTTGGCGCCGGTCACGCTCAGGCCATGCACCAGCCCGGCGCGGATGGCCGGCGCCAGGGTGATGCCCAGCTGCGCCGAGCTCATGGCGCCCGCCACGGCCCAGTACATCTTGCCGCCGCCATTCACGTGGTCCCAGTACGCGTACAGGGCGTCGCGCGTGGCACGGGAGTTGAAGTTGCGGTAGTTGCTGGCGACGAACTGGAGGATGGGGAGCGAGGTCTTCGGCATGGGGTGGGGAATGTACAGGAGGGCCGTCAGGCCCTTGCCTTGGCGCTGCCGCTGCCGTCCTGGACGCCCGCGGCACCGACCCCGCCCATGAATTCCACCTTGCCGGTGGACACGTCGTACATCGCGCCGGCGATGCCGATCTCGCCGTTCATGATCATGGACCGCAGCACCGGGCTGTGGTCCTCGATCCAGCGCATGGTGTTGCGCACGTGGATGGTGGCCACGCGGTCCACGAACTCGTGGTTCGAGCTGTCGCGGACGCCGGTGGTCCGCGTCTCCATGGCGACTGCCTCGGAGATCGGCTCGGTGATGGAGCCGAGGTTCGTGAGGCCCGTCGCCTCGACCGGGTCGAGTCCCTTCGAGACGAAGTCGCAGGTGGCCTTCACCGCGCCGCAGCTGGTGTGCCCCAGCACGACGATCAGCTTCGCGCCGGCAACCTTGCAGGCGAACTCCATGCTGCCGAGCGCCTTGGCGCTGGCCACGTTGCCGGCGAGCCGCACGCTGAAGATGTCGCCGAGGCCGAGGTCGAAGAGGATCTCGGCCGGCGAACGGCTGTCGATGCAGCTCAGGACCACCGCCATCGGGTGCTGCCCGGCGGCGGTGGCGTCGACCTGCATGGAGAGATCGCGGTTGAGGCGCTGCCCGGAAACGAAGCGGTCGTTGCCCTCCTTCAGGACGCGGAGCACGCGGTCGGGCGTCAGGGACTCCTGGATGCCCTTGGTGGTCCAGTCCACGTAGAGCTTGACGTCCTGCAGCGGGTAGCGGTCCTTGAAGCCGACGAGGCTCACCGAGACGCCGCGCGCCGGCGCGGACTCGTCCGCGAACTCCTTGATCATCGAGACGATGTCCGGATCGATGTAGTCGGTGGTGCGTGCGTCGATCGACACCTGGTCGCCGCGCTTGAACTCGCCGAGCGTGGTGGCCAGCTGCGCGCGGTTGAGGAAGCTGGCCTGCGTGGCCAGCTCGATGCGGTGGACGAGGCCGCCCACGTGGTCTTCCTTGATGATGCGGAAGCCGCGGCGGGCGTTGCTCAGGAGGATGAAGACGATGCTGGTGGCCAGGCCGATCAGCACGCCGACCAGGAGGTCGGTGGCGACGATCGCCACCACCGTGACGAAGAAGGGCACGAACTGCTTGAGGCCCTCGCTCCACATCTGCTTGAAGACCTTCGGGCTCGCCAGCTTGAAGCCGGTCGCGATCAGCACCGCCGCGAGCGCCGCGAGCGGGATCCGGTTCAGTGCCCCGGGGATGAGCAGCAGGCAGCCGAGGAGCAGCGCGCCGTGGAAGATCGTCGCGCGCCGGGTCCGTGCGCCGTTCGCCGCGTTCACCGAGCTGCGCACGATCACCGAGGTCATCGGCAGGCCGCCCACCAGGCCGGCGAGCATGTTGCCGGTGCCCTGCGCCACCAGCTCACGGTTCGGGGGCGAAACGCGCCGCTCGGGGTCGAGCTTGTCGGTGGCCTCCAGGTTGAGGAGCGTCTCGAGAGAGGCAACCACCGCCAGGGTGACCGCGGCGCGCAGCACGGCGGGATCGTTCCACCGCGAGAAGTCGGGGAACGTGAGCAGGTGGTTCCAGGCCATGCCCTCGGAACCGACCACGGGAACAGTGACCAGGTGGCTCTGCTCGATGGACCACGCCGATCCCGCGGCCCGCAGCGCCTCGCTGATGGCGACGCCGATGAGCACCGCGGCAAGCGGTGCCGGGAACTTCAGCTTCTTCAGCGGGGAGCGGTCCCATGCCAACAGCACCGCGAAGCACGTGATGCCCACGAACAGCGCTCCGGGGACGAAGAACTTCGCCGCATCGGTCAGGTGCGAGATCGTGGTGCTGCCGTCCGGGCTGACGAAGGACATGTCGCCCTCGTAGTCCGTGTCGTATCCCACCAGGTGGGGGATCTGCTTCAGGATCAGCAGCACGCCGATGGCGACCAGCAGGCCCTTGATGACGTTGTTGGGGAAGTAGTTCGCCAGCACGCCGCCGCGGAGCAGGCCGGCGACGATCTGGATGCCGCCCGCGATCAGGACCGCGAAGAGGAACGCCTCGAACGAGCCGAGGCCCTGGATCTGCGCCATGACGATGGCGGCAAGGCCGGCGGCCGGCCCGCTGACGCTGACGTGCGACCCGCTCATCGCACCCACGACGATGCCGCCGATGATGCCCGAGATGACGCCGGAGATGATCGGTGCCCCGGACGCGAGCGCGATACCCAGGCAGAGCGGGATGGCCACGAGGAACACGACGAGGCCGGCGATGAGGTCGTTGGCAAGCGGAGCCGGTCGCTCCATGGTGGGTGAGGTGGAGTTGGGCATGGAGGTGGGAGCCTAGGCCGATTCAGAAATCATGGACGGGATTGGCGAGTGAGTTATTGGTCAAGTTGGTTGTGTCCCCGCAGTCGGTGCGCTGCAGCGCGAAGCGGCGGCCTTGCATCGCCCGTGCGTGTTGGACCTGTACGCGTAGATTTGTCCCGATGCAGCATCATGGCCCCGCTCGAAGCGGAATGGAACACGGTGGGGCGGAACTGCCCGTGCGGGATCTCGGCGTGCCCTCCGGCACGACGCGCCGGGGAACCTCCGTTGCCGCTGTGTTCGCGCTGCTCGCCGTCATCTCGCTCGCCGGCTGCCTTGGCGGTGGGCGTCGCACTTCCACCTGGAACAGCTCCTCCGTCGCCTCGGTCGACACCACGCAGGCGCTCGCGCTGCAGTCGGCGGTGATGAGCATGTCCGACGACTGGAACTCCGCGCTCGGTGCCATGGCGTACGAGATGCAGCGCGCCTGCGGCAGCGACATGGAGTGCATGTGGGTCACGCAGGCCTTCCTCCGCAACGGCATGGGCGCGTCGCTTGACGTGGCGGTTGGCCCGAACCCGAGCGTCGCCATCATGGACATGCTGGTGCTCTGCTCGCTCGAGACGTGGGCACTCGAGCACCACTGGGCGGGCTTCGGCATCCCGCTCGAGGCGGGCCTCGCGGGCGCCAAGCAGCTGGCCAAGGCGCGGGATTCGCTCTGGGAACAGGCCGCGGATCACCTGAAGGCACCCGAGCTCGCGCGCCTGCGCACGCTGATCGACGCGTGGATCGCGCGGCACCCGGACCAGGGCATCGTCTCGTTCGTGCGCCTGTCGGACTTTGCCAGCGACCGCAACCAGCTGACGCTGGCCGAGCGTGCCGAGGCGGGTGGGCTGCTCGAGGAGCTCACCGATGTCTCCGTGGCCGTCGACGACGCGCGCCTCCTCGGCGAGCGGGCGCTGTGGTACTCGTCGCGCTATCCGTACGTGCTCGGCCAGCAGGCCGAGATGACCGCGCTTCGCCTGACGCAGAACATCTCGAACCAGGTGGCTGTGCAGCGCGAGGCCATCCTGGGCGGCGTGGCCAAGGAGCGCGAGGCAATCATCTCAAGCATGACCGATCAGGAGCGCACGCTGACGCCGGTGCTCGCCGAGGCGCGCGGGACCATCGCGGAGGCGCGTGCGCTCTCCATGGAACTGCAGAAGGTGATCGCCGCCATCGACGGACTGGTGGCGCGCTTCGACAACACGCGCTCCGACGGCAAGTCGCTCTCCATCGCCGACCTCGAGTCGCTCGTGCGCGAAGCCGGCACCTCCGCCGCCGAGGCGCGCAAGCTGATCGAGGCGAGCAGCGGCCTCGTGCAGTCGGATCGATTGCCGGCCGCCGCCGCCGGCGTCGACCGCGTGGCGCGCGACCTGGTGGACCGCATCCTCTGGGGCGCGGCAGGCATCGTGGTGCTGCTCGTCGGCGGCCTGGCGCTCGTGCGCCGGGTGCCGCAGCGCGCGGAACGGGCGTGAGCGTTCCCGCAGGCGGCGGCAGCGCCCCGGGCGTCCCTCGTACGCTGCTCCCATGTCCGGCGCCTCCCTCGAAGTCATCTGCGGCCCCATGTTCGCGGGCAAGACCACGGAGTTGATGCGCCGCATCGCCGCCGCGCGCGATGCCGGGCAGCGCGTCCTGGTGGTGAAGCCCGCGGGCGACACGCGCTACGCGCAGACAGCCATCGTGACGCATACCGGTGAGCGCGTGCCGGCCATCGCGGTGTCCGCGCTCGACGAGGCCCTTGCGCGCCCCGCGGACCTGGTGGCCATCGACGAGATCCACTTCTTCGCCTCCGAGGCCGTGCCGCCCATCGAGGCCATGCTTGCGCGCGGCACGTCCGTGGTGGTGGCGGGCTGCGACCTCGACCATTTCGGCGGCACGTTCACGCCGTTCGATGCGCTGCTTCCACGCGCGGATACCGTGACGCGCATCGCCGGCACCTGCGTCCGCTGCGGCGCACCAAGCACGCACAGCGAGCGCATCGTGCCCATCACCGACCGGATCATCGTGGGCGGCATCGGCGATTTCGTCGCGACCTGCGCCGCGTGCTTCCGGCCGTGCGTGCGCGGGTGATCACGCGCACGCGCCGGGTGCCGCGACGTTTGGCACCGCATCGTTCACCACCACGAAGTGCGCCGCATCGCGGTACGCCTCCGCATGGCGCGCGAACGTCGGCTCCGCCACGCCGTGGAAGAACTTCTCCAGGTACTCGATGGGCCACGGGCGATCGCCCGCGCGCTCGCGCTCCACGGCACGCGCCCAGCGCGTGGTCTGCGGCGCCTCCACGAACACCGCCACGTCCACGTGCGCGCGGGGCAGGGCGTGCAGCGCATGCAGCCCTTCCACCACCACGATCTCCGTGGGCTCCACGCGCTGCTCGCCGACGCGCGCGTGCGCCTCGAACGTCCAGCGCGGGATGCTGGTGGCGCGGCCGGCTCGCAGCTCCGCCAGATCCTTCGCCAGGCGCTCCAGGTCCGAGGATTCCGGCAGGTCGCGCAGGTGCTCCGGCGTGCGGTCGTAGTCGGGCAGGTAGTGGTCGGTGCTCACCACGCACGCGGAGATGCGCCGCGCCAGCGTCGACTTCCCCGCGGCCACCGCGCCGGTGATGCCCACCACCGCGCGCCCGCCGCGCGCCCGCGCCGCTGCCAGGATGGCGTCGGCGGCTGCCTCGAAACGGACGATGCGTGGCTGCGGGATCACGGCCGCAGGATAGGGCCCGACCCGCACGTCTCCGTATGCTGCGCCCGCGCCTGCATCGTGCGGCGCCCGCACCGAACGCCGGAGAACGCATGCAGCAATTCACGGGCCTCC